>Ga0182024_10001053_pt1 | contig 71584 bp, 53 predicted proteins | sample P32metaG_FD_120480 | JGI IMG/M metagenome (GOLD analysis project Ga0182024, IMG submission 120480) | Permafrost microbial communities from Stordalen Mire, Sweden - P3-2 metaG (Illumina Assembly) | ecosystem: Environmental > Terrestrial > Soil > Wetlands > Permafrost | place: Sweden: Stordalen...
CACTTCGGGAGGCTGTCCTGCGTTCTACCCGATCAGGGTGTATGGATCGCCGGATCTCGGCCTCAGACTTGGCACGGAGAATCGAGGAAGTCGCGTCCAACGAAGTTCGTGTGTTTGAGAATCAGTTTCGCCGCAATGACATCGATGTATTGGTTGGCACTGCGTCCTTTGCCGGACCCCATACGATTCGGGTTGCAAATCAGGAAGCAGAGCAGTTCTGCGAGGCGGACTACGTATTGATCGCAACGGGCTCGCGGCCGGCTCATAACGAAGCGATTCCCGTGGATGGTATCTCCATCATCGATACAGACGCAATTCGCCGCATAAGGACAGAGCACCATGTGTTGACCATCGTCGGGGGGGGCGTGATCGGTATCGAGTATGCCTGTATCGCCGCCGCTCTGGATGTTCCGGTGACACTGATTGAACGCCGCCCTTGCATACTCGATTTCGTCGACCAGCAGATCGTCGAAGCACTGAGTTATCACATGCGCAGCCGGGGCGTCACTTTTCGCCTGGGTGAGGAAGTTGAACAGGTCACGAAATCTTCTGAGGGCAAAGTCTGCGCAAAGCTCAAAAGCGGCAAGCAAATCTGGTCGGATGCTTTGCTCTACGCTGTGGGGCGGCAGGCCAACACCGATTCGTTGAATCTTGCGGCATGTGAACTCGCTGCCGATGCGCGGGGCCGGATTCAGGTAAATGCCAACTTCCAGACCTCGCAGCCGCACATCTACGCCGCGGGCGACGTAATCGGCTTCCCGAGTCTATCGTCCGTTGCGATGGAGCAGGGTCGCGTCGCCGTATGCCACGCCTTCGATAAACCGGTCGTATCAGTTCCCGAATTGTTTCCCTACGGCATCTACTCGATTCCGGAGATTTCGTTCGTCGGCAAAACAGAAGAACAACTGACCAAATCGGGTGTCTCATATGAGATTGGCATCGCACATTATCGAGAGATAGCACGAGGCCAGATATTGAACGACACAACCGGACTTCTGAAGTTACTGTTTCACAGAGAAACGCGCAGGCTGCTGGGCGTTCATATTGTTGGCGAAGGTGCTACCGAACTCATTCACATCGGACAGGCCGTTATAGGTTTTGAGGGCTCGATCGACACCTTTGTGAACACGGTTTTTAACTACCCAACATTGGCCGAGTGCTACAAAGTCGCCGCATTGAACGGCCTCAATCGGCTCAATTATTCCGACGAGTCCTCATTGAATCGCTAATGGGGGCACTACGCCAACCCTCTTTTGACGCAAGGGAGCCGCTTCAGCTTCGAATCTGATTGCTCCAGGCCAATTACCGTGGGATGTGACACGCCACGCGCTTCTGAGAAATGGAGAAGGTTTGACAATGAAAGCAAGATGCATAAGTATCAGCATAGTTCCCGGAGCGGCGAAGTCAGCATCAGCGCTAGTTGTACTTTTTCTTCTGTTGTTTGTGAAGCTCCTGCAGGCAGCGGAGCCCAAACAAGAAACTCTTCGAGCTTGGGATGAACACATTCAGATCGTCAACCTAAGTGTCGGAAGGATAGCGACCGGGAGCAGCCCGTTTTTGTGGGCCGATGAGTCGCGGGATCTGACTCGGCGCCTGCAGCAAAATGAGGTTGTAGTAACAAATCACGGGCCCAAGGAAGTACCTCAGGGAATGATTCACGACTGGGTTGGGGTCGTGTTTGTGCCGAACGTGACACTCGATCAGGCATTGAGCGTGGTCGAAGATTATGATCGCTATGACGAGTTCTACCAGCCCTTGGTCAGGATGTGCACGACTGTCGCACGAGACGGTGATCGAGTCAGGTTGAACGTTGTTGCGACTCAGAAGGCATTTTCAGTCACAGCAGCGGTGAAGACCGAAGAGCAGGTCCAAATCGTGAGGCTGGATCCCAAGAAGGCTTATATCACCAGCAGCGCCGTTCAGATCCAAGAAATAGCCGATTATGGCCGGCCAACCGAGCATCCGTTTCCGGAGAGCCAACGACCGGGTTACGTCTGGCGCGAGGTCACGGTTCAGCGACTAGAAGAGCGCGATGGTGGCGTATACATTGAATTGGAGACAATCGTTTTAAGCCGTGGCATTCCCCTTGGGTTCCGCTGGCTGATCAAGCCGTTAGTCGACGAATTGCCCCGAAAGATGATGCTCGATACACTCAATGACACGCGCACCGCTGTCCTGCATGAAGCCCAATTGTCCACGTCCCGAGAACTCGCCCTATCGGGGAATCGGTGACTTCGAGACATCGACTTCATCCGCACCAATCTCAACAGTCGTATCTGCGAAGTGTTGCGGTGAGTACAGAATGTCAGTGTCGGCCGACGAGACTGCACGTGATTCTCGATTGACGGTAACATGGCAATGTCCGTCTCCAGACCCCTGCAAGCGTTCCATGACCGATCTTCTGAGGGCACGACCTGTCTTACATTAAATTGCAGGCGTGACGGGTTTCACGCCGATCGCCGGGTGGCATTCCTTCCCTCAGCGGACCGATCATCCGCTACGCATTCCGTAATCGAGCGTAAATAGGACAAACTGACCGCATCTCCCCGACGCTATAGTCGCTTAACCTTCTAAATCATTCAACGTGAATGGGATGCTCACTGAACCTATATTGGTACCCGAAATCGGCCCGGATCACTCTACGGCGCATGCGATGCGGACGTAAGTCGCTAATAGAAAATGGCTTAGTGAGAAACTAGTGGTGCCGGGAGGGGGAGTTGAACCCCCGTGGAGTTGCCTCCGACGGATTTTGAGTCTCTCAAGAATACCGTAAGTCTATGATAAATAAGCGAAATTAGGCGTAATGTCGAATATACATAACTGACTTCCCATCAGCAATTTAGCTCAATTATCCGTAATCAAGCCAAACTGATGTCTGTACCCGAATTTTTACCTGACAACCAAGTATTGTTCTCGGCTAGGAAGGTCTGTCTTATGTGTTGCAGCTCATTGCTGTTCGCTCCAGTGGAGGCTGGAAGTCCGATAGTTGGCAGTTGGCTGAACCACCGGAACAGAGAGAATGAACGGCAAAAGGAATGCTGAAGTAAAACGCCGATCTTTCCAAGGGATGGGGAGTCGATGCCTAGAGGCAGCCGACTGACAAACGTGCTCAAGTGCTGGGACTTGTGCGAGTCACCCGAGGAATTCGTCAGTCGGAGCGAAAGGAACATCCTGGGGCACTCATACTCCCCGCCGCTCAACGATGCGCGGATAAGAACCGGATCAGACCGTTGAGCGCAAGATCCGAAACCCCCTGTCATAGTCCGCTAGTTATCATCGCGTAGATAGACGCGGAGTACTCGGACCGCTTTTCCTTCGTTAAGGGAGAATGCCTGATTCGCGGCCACCACTTTCCACTCTTTGCCATTACGGTTTACGTTCACCCCAGCTCTCAGAAACCTCGATACCCCGTCGATATTTTCCACCATTTCATCACTTCTGGGATCTTCGTCATAGCGATAGACGATTTGCTCGATCTTGATTTTTCCGTCGTGATCCACAGCTACTCCCTAGCGTGCGTGGGATTTGTCTGTTAGAAACACGGTTAGGATCGGCAGTTCCGTTGGACCCTTGGACTGTGTGAGGATAGCGTCCTCTATTTTCCAGGCCTTACCCATCCGATGAATCGTGGTACCCGTCATGCATTCGACCGAGCCGTCGAGATCGTCCGCAACCTCGTCGTGCGCCTTATTCTCGTAGTACCGATACAAAATCTGTTTAGGTTGACTCACAATCCGTCCCTGACTGACATAGCAAAGCCTTATTCTTGAATTAATGCGCGACCCCAAAGACGCTTTAGTTGAGAGCAAACGCCGGGATCACGAAGACTTCGACGAATATGTTGGATGCCCACACGCTAGTCAGAGATGGATTGGCCGTGTGCATGTGAGTGCCACGGAACGAAACCACCAACCGCCGATTTGTACAATTGCCATTCTTGTCGTTTCTGGCATCGCGCTTGCGTGGGGGCTTCATTATCTTGTGATCTGCAAATTTCCGTTCGAATGAAAATCTTTGGGCCGCGTTCCACTCGCCCCGCGACTGATCACCAAAAAGCAGTCGAGAAATTGGCCGGGCGTTCAGGGTTATGATCCGCGAGCGTAACGCGAACATATAGACCGCTAACTGAAGAGGATATTCACAAGTATCTTGTCGGTGAACGGACGGTTGAGGCCCTTCAGTGGGGGCATGCTGGCTGCTTGCGGTTTGTTTCGACAAGAAGGCATTGCAGGAAGATACCCTGCGTTTCTAACCGCCTGCGCGAATTGAGCGTGCGGGGGCCTTAAACGCTCACGATCAGCGAACGCGGCGCTGGCTGTGCTAGCCGGCCTCACTGCTCCGCAATTGTAGGAGGGCGCCTCACGCCTGTTGTCGTAGTTATCAAGCGGCACCACTTATGCCGCTGGGTGACTGGATGTAGTTCGCGACGAAGCAACTGAGCTTCGCGCATTTGCGGCATAGCGCTTGAGACCCTGCAAATCCAGGATCGTCACATCCCGATCGTCCATAGAAATCAGTCGCTGGTGCTTGAGCCGGGAGAAGGCACGCGAAACCACATCCCTTACAGACCCGATGCGGCTGGCAATCTCGTGATTGGAGAGGCGCAGGCGAATTGCCATTGGAACATCCGCGGGGAAAAAGGCAGATTGCGTTTCCGCAAGAAGGAAGAGTGCGAGCCGCTGTCCAACTTCATGAAGTGAAAGAGCCTCTACCAGGGTTGCATGCTTCCTGACCTTACCCGCCATCATCCTAAGAGCCGCGAGCGCGAGGGAGGGATACTTCGCGCACAATTCTCGAATATCGTTCTTTTCAATAAAGAGTACCTGCGCATCCGCCTCCGCCATCGCCGAGGCCGGATAGGGTCCATCATCGAACACAGGAACGTCTCCCAACACGGAACCAGCCGCATCGACATACATCACCTGTTCGCGTCCATCCTCATTTTGTTGGAAGGCGCGAATCTTGCCCGTGACAACTACAAAGAGCCCCTTAGCCGGATCCCCTGACAGGAATAACATTTCGCCTCTCTGAAGGTGCAACTCAACGGCTCGCTGTGCGATGTCGGTGAGCGCTTCGATAGCCAGGCCCCTGAAGAGCATGGTGCCTTGCAGAGCCGCGATCCGATTCATTTTCATGGACTTCTCCACAGTTGGGACCGCGGCTGAAAAAGGTGCTGTCCTCTGACTTAAGTCATAGCATACCGAGCGACCACGGCATAGTCTTTGATCAAAGCAGGCTCCTTGATACTGCCGGGGAGGAAAACGATGATTGCGACTCAAAGACTTAATGTGGGTCGCGTTGATTCTAAGAGCGAAGTGCTCAACGCTGCTTAGCTTCGGACGATGGAAGTGGAAAGATGAGAGACGGTCCTACCGACTATTCATCCGCTTAGCCGTCGCCCTGTCGCCAATAGTTTTGCTGCCTTGAGAGGGGGAACCGTGTATCTGATTTGGGTCCTGATTGCGATGCCCCTGGTGGGTCTACTATGCTTCATCTGCATGATTGGCCGAACCGGAAGAACACATGCACCTTAGCCGTCGCGAGTAGCGCGGAGCACATATTTCGAAGCTGCCCTCATAGTCGGTCTCACGCCGCTCTCCGAGCGCGAACTAAGAAAAGAAGGGAAAAAACGATGCGGCGAGGATGTATCAAAGTTTGTTTGCTCCTCGGATGCTTTATGCCGGCCGCCTTTGCAGCAAATGCTCAAGAAGTGGTTCATGCCTTGTGCGGGACTGTTCGTTCTATTGATTCGACTGCCAAGACGATCTCGGTTGCCACCGACGATGGCTCCGAAGGGCTGTTCCAAGATTTCATAAAACCCAATGTCTCTCTCGACTTTGATAAGAAAATCCGCGCCGAAGCAACCGCGGCAGACGCGTTCACGAAGAATGGGGTCCGTGTTATCGTCTACTACTTCGGGAACAGCGATGTCAGGACGGCAGTTGCATTGCAGGACCTCGGCTCAGGGCCATTCGAAAATAGCAGCGGAACAGTTATCAAGTTCCACAGAAATGAGCATGTCCTGACACTCAAGAACAAATCAGGAGTCGAAGAGTCCTTTCATATAAGCCCGAAAACAGTGGCTGAGACTCCATTGGGAGCCGTGGAAGGTAACGAGTTAGATCTTAAAGATGGCGACCAGGTGCGAGTAGCGGCTTCCCCCGTGAATGGCAGCGAGTCGGCCTTGTTTATCAGTGCTTTGTAAGCCTTGCGGAGCGGACTCAAAACACAACCTCCTAAACCCATCGGCTCCAGATGGGCGACCAACCCCTCCGAAGAGAACTGGAAACAAACCCAGGAAAAGGAAATCTTCATGACACGCATTGCCACGAATGTAACTCAGATCATTGGCCGAACCCCGCTGGTGCGTTTCAACCGACTGACGACTGGATTGCATGCAACCGTTGTGGCCAAGTTGGAGAGCCAGAACCCACTCGGCAGCGTAAAGGACCGCATCGGTCTGGCGATGATTGAGGCAGGCGAGAAGTCGGGCAAAATCAGACCAGGGCAGACTGTGTTAATCGAAGCGACCAGCGGCAACACCGGCATTGCTCTGGCATTTGTTGCCGCCGTCAAGGGTTACCGGCTGATTATCACCATGCCCGAAACCGCAAGCCTGGAGCGCCGAGTGCTGCTCCTGGCCTTCGGCGCCGAAGTTGTGCTGACTCCCGGCCTCAATGGCATGAAGGGCGCTATTGCCAAAGCTGAGGAGATCCTGTCCGAGACACCGAATGGATTCATCGTTCGGCAGTTTGACAACCCTGCCAATCCAGCAATCCACTACGCCACTACGGGTCCGGAAATCTGGGAAGACACAGATGGAAAGGTAGACATTCTTGTCTCCGGCGTCGGCACCGGCGGCACGATTACCGGTGTCTCAAAGTACATTAAGGAGCGGAAACCGGGTTTCAAAGCCATTGCCGTTGAGCCCAGCGACAGTGCTGTTCTTTCGGGCGGCAAGCCCGGAGCGCACAAGATTCAGGGACTAGGGGGAGGCTTTGTGCCCAACGTGCTGGACACCAGCCTGTATGACGAAGTGATTCAGGTGACCAACGATGAGGCGATCGAAATGGCTCGCCGTCTTCCGCTTGAGGAAGGCCTGTTTGTGGGCATTTCCTCGGGAGCTGCGGCGGTGGCAGCACTCAAAGTTGCCGACCGTCCTGAGAATGCCGGGAAAATGATCGTCGTGGTTCTACCCGACTTCGGCGAGCGCTATTTGTCCAGCGTGCTCTTCGAGTCTTTGCGTCAACGGGCCTTGGCTCTGGTTGTCGAACCCATTTCTCAGCCAGCAGTTGCTTAGAAAACCGTCACGCGCAGAAATCTGGATAAAACACCCTCAACTGCATAATGGCTGCATTGTTTCTCCCGAACATTGCGCGAGTAATGTTGCGCGCACAGCACCACATTTTCTCGTTTCCGCAACGGCCGAATTATCTATCTGCTCCGCTTTCGACATCTCTTCGTTACATCGTGATACGATATTAATATCAGGTGTGGCTAATGACTTCCAACGGCCAAGACGTCTATTCGGGAGCACGTTGTAGAGAGATTTCGGCTGCGGGATATCGCCAGCTTGCCGAGTTCCGCTATCGCATCCGCCAATTCCTGCACTTAAGCGAAGAAGCCGCTCGGTCCAAGGGCATCGAACCGCAGCAACACCAGGTCCTCCTCGCAGTCAAAGGATTGCCCGAAGGAACTCGTCCCAACGTCAGGACGCTTTCGCAAAGGCTTTGCCTGCGCCATCACAGCACAGTTGAGATAATTGATCGCCTCGTGGAACATGGAGCGGTGATACGTCGACCGAGCGATAAGGACCGTCGCGAAGTACTTATAAGACTAACTCCACACGGTGAAGAATTACTCCATCAGCTCTCCGTTCTACTCTGGCAGGAATTGAGAGTGTCTGGTCCTGCTCTCTCTGAATCGCTTTCAGCGGTACTGGCCCACTCGGTGGGACGGGGAAGGAATAAGCTTGAGTCAGCTCGGCCACGATAGACGGCATAAGTCTTCTTTAAAGGAACTCGGGGATTTCACCACAACTATTCGCATCGTCCCAATTATGCTGATGGCGGTCGTCATTGGCGCGATTGGCGCCTGCGTTGCATGGTTCTTGCTCAAGCTAATCAGTTTTTTCACAAATGTTTTTTACTATCAGCGACTCAGCACTGGGTTTGCTTCGCCCGTGGGCAATCATCTCGGCGTATACGCAATCGCGGTTCCTGTTATTGGATCGCTCATCGTTGGACTCATGGCGCGTTATGGATCCGAACAGATCCGCGGCCACGGGATCCCCGAAGCGATCGAGTCGATTTTGATGAATGGCAGTCGCATCCGCCCGCGTTTGGCCATTCTGAAGCCACTTTCGGCGGCAATCTCCATCGGTTCAGGAGGCCCGTTCGGCGCTGAAGGTCCCATTATTATGACTGGAGGCGCTATCGGGTCGATCATCGCCCAGTTCTTCCATTTGACAAGTATGGAGCGCAGGACATTGCTTGTCGCAGGAGCGGCTGCCGGCATGTCGGCAACTTTCGCCGCTCCGCTTTCCGCCGTATTGATCGGTGTCGAGCTGCTGTTATTCGAGTGGAAGCCGCGGAGCGCCATTCCCGTGGCCCTGGCAAGCGCAACGGCCTGCGCGGTAAGGCGCTATTTGCTTGGAATGGGCCCCCTATTTTCAGTCCCTACTCACTCAGTCTTCATAGGTCCGGTAGGACTTTGCGGTTGTATCATCGCGGGGCTTGCCGCCGGCGCGCTTTCTGCGCTGCTCACCTTCGGGGTTTACGCTGCGGAAGATCTTTTCAAACGGCTACCTATTCATTGGATGTGGTGGCCCGCGATTGGCGGGGTGTTCGTGGGGTTGGGAGGGCTTGTTTTTCCCCAGGCCCTGGGAGTTGGATACGACACGATCGGGATGCTGCTGCAGGGCGACGCGCCGATCAAGATCTTTGTCGGAGTTCTCATTGTTAAATCCGCAATCTGGATGATTTCGCTCGGCTCGGGAACCTCAGGCGGCGTCCTTGCACCATTGCTGATGATGGGCGCGGCTCTCGGCGGCATTGAGAGTCTATTCCTTCCTCACTTCGGTCTCGGGTTCTGGCCGCTTGTCAGCATGGGCGCTATCCTCGCAGGCACAATGCGCTCGCCCTTTACAGGCATTGTTTTCGCGATTGAGCTAACTCACGACCTCAACATGCTGCTGCCCCTTCTAGTGGCCTGCTTCCTGGCGCATGCCTTTACGGTGCTTACGCTCAAACGTTCCATTCTCACCGAGAAGATCTCCCGTCGCGGATATCACCTGAGCCGCGAGTACGGCCTCGATCCCTTGGAAATCCTATTCGTGAGAGAGGTGATGCGCACCAAAATCATTGCCCTGCCAGGTGATGGAACACTTGAGGAAGCGCAGGAACTGATTCACAATGATCGCCGGCCGCGAGGCCAATATCTCTTCCCGGTAGTCGACTCCAAGAGTGAATTGCTCGGGGTTGTTACTCGAAAACACCTGATGAAGTTACTTGAACAAATGCCTGGTCAGGCGTCGGGAACAAGGATGTCCGAAATTGCATCTGTTGAGCCCGTGGTGGCTTTTGCCGACGAACCTCTCCGTGTCGTCGTGCGGCGAATGGCCGAGTCCGGCTTTACCCGTTTTCCGGTGTTGGATCCTCAATCGGAGAGACGGCTTGTCGGCATGATCTCTCTCAACGACCTACTTGGCGCGAGAGTCCAAAACCTGGAAGAGGAGCGCGCTCGCGAGAGAGTATTGCGGATTCGCATGCCATCTGTGCGCCAGGCAAGGCCCCCAGAGGTTACATAAACAGAGAACATCGACCGGTGAGCATTACTGAGATTTGAGTCAATGCGCTAGTGACCTAAAGAGTGATGTGAGGGGCTGGTTAGCCACTGAAGGAGCGTAAGCGATGATCAAAATAGAGCGTGTGTATGACACAGTCGGCGGCGAAGACGGGAGTGGAGTCTTCGTCGACGAATTGACCTCGTGCTGGCAATGAGATCAGGCTCGCCGCTGGTAATGAACCGGGGGGCTTGCGCGTCGGGCAATATCGTGCCACGATACATGTATGGGCAACAGACTTGTGACGCCGGGTCCGGACTTACTTCTCAAAACATTAGCTGAGTTTCGCTATGAACTCCGCCGCTTTTTACTCTTCAGCGAATGCGCGGCTCTCGAAGCAGGATTGCAGCCCCAGCAGCATCAGCTTCTTCTCCAGGTAGCAGGTGCCCCCGAAAATACGACTGTAACGATTGCGTATGCGGCCGCGCGCCTTGGGCTAAGACACAACAGTGCTGTCGAACTTGTTGACCGATCAGAACGCGAAGGGCTCCTGGAACGCACGCCTGATGTGGATGACAAAAGACGAGCGATCTTGCGTGTTACTCGCAAAGGCAAAGTGGTTCTTGGCCGGCTCGCCGGCAATCATGCGAAAGAGTTAAATGAGTTGGCGCCCCGTCTGACAAAAGCGTTGAAGCACATCTCCTTCAGTGCTCGTGGATCAAGCAACGCGGAGGCTCGATGAGGTCTCGCCTATCTGCGATACTCCACTTGGAATGCTCGTGGGTTCTAACCACACTACGTTCCGGCAATCAGCCGGTCGCATTCGATGAATCGAGAAAACTAGTGACAACCCAACCGCCAGGGGCGAAGCCTTACTAGCGAAGAGCGCGATGCGGTGAACACTGCACTTCAATACTTCCGTACAGGAGGGCAACGCCACACGGCCGACGAAGAAGAGTCGCTCTTTCCACGCTTGCGCGCGTCCGACGCAACTTCTCTTGAAGAAATCAGCAGGCTGGAGGGTGAACATCGCAAGGCAAACGACCTGCACGGATCGGTTGAGCGGTTGTACTCAAATTGGATGGCTTCTGGCGAAGTGAGGTCAACAGATGCACTCCAATTGCAGTTTGAAACCGGGCGGCTCGAGCATCTTTACTCCGACCATATCCAGGTCGAGGAAACGATCGTATTTGCTCTTGCGGCTCAGGTGCTGGACAACCACGCTATCGCGGCGATCGGGACCGAAATTCGATTCAGGCGCAAGTAGTCACGCCCGCCCCCTTTGGCGAACAGCTTTTTGCGCTACAGCTTCGTCCACTCTGACGCATTCGAGGCCATTGAGGGTCTGCTCGCTCCAAGCCTTACATGGCCTACTCTCACGTTCCAGGATGCGCCGCCTCATTCGCATGAAACAAAGCAAACGGCCATGCTACGAGCGAAGCTACCACTGCGATTGCGGTTTTCATTCGGTCTCCCGAATATTGCAGGATCGCGCGATCATTTGCTCTGCAATTTCGATCAGGTTTGCCCCAACGCAGCAAGCCCAAACGCGATGCATGTCGATCCGATTGTCGCCATGCGAATTTGCGCCTTGGCCGACGTCTTCATCCCCGGACTTGAGAGGTCGAGCCCACAGTATGCGCCGACCCCCACCCTCGGCTGCCATGTAGGCCGCAACTGGTGGGTCAACCCGCGAGTAAACGCAGGCGAATGGGTGTGCTTGAATTCAACACATACCCTTTAGCGGCCTTCAGTGCGTAGATTCGAGAGGCGCCGGAGGATACTTTGCGGAAACCGGGAACCTACTTTTTTGAGATTATTAAGGCATCCCACCGGACCTAATCAGCGTTCATGCTGGAGTTGAAACGAAATACTTCGCCGGTTAGGAGACATTTTGCAACTCCTGGCTCTTGGTCTCGATCGCACCGAGCAGGTTTTGCCACGATTCATCGAAGGACTTGGCGCCGTCCGATTGCAGGTCGGCCGCCAGCTGTTCTAAATCAATTCCCGCCTTTCGAAAATTGCTTAGAACAGCTTCACAGTCTCCTCCATCGCGCGGAAGAGTTCCGGCCAGTTTGCCATGATCCGCGAAGGCCAGAAGAGTTTTCTCAGGTATTGTGTCGATCGTGTTTGGCGCGGCAAGAGCTGCGATATAAAGAACGTCAGAAGCGTTTGGGTCCTTGGTGCCGGTGCTGGCGAAAAGAAGTCTCTGAGGACGTGCGCCAAAATTGGCCAAACGCTGCCAGCGGTCCGAGGCCAGGATATCGCGATAGGCTTTGTACGTCTGCTGACCGATGGCAATGCCGAGCTTGTCTCAAAGTTGGTCGGGCACCTTTTCCATCGTCGCGCCGTCCCATCGACTCAGGAAGACCGAGGCTACCGACCGAACGTCGGGACTAAGGCCCGCCGAAATACGCCGCTCAAGTCCACGCATGTACGCGTCGGCCGACGCCAGATAGTGCTCGCGAGAGAAAAGAAGCGTTACGTTGATGGCCACACCAGCCGCGATTGACTCTTCGATTGCGGGATTTCCTTCCTTCGTCCCCGGAATCTTGATGAAGAGGTTCGGACGATTCGCCTTCTTGTGCAACATAGTCGCCGCGGCCACCGATCCCTTGGTGTCGTAGGCGAGAAGAGGCGACACCTCAAGCGAAACGAAGCCATCATTGCCTGCCGTACGCTCGTGAACCGGGGCGAAAAGGTCGGCGGCACGAGTCAGGTCCTGCAGGGCCAGCTCGAAGAACAACTCCTCGCCTGAATGACCTGTCGACAGAAGCCGGCCGATCTCCGCGTCATAGGATTTGCTCTTTGAGATGGCGTGCTCAAAGATGGTTGGGTTCGAAGTCAGTCCTGTGACAAAAAGCTCATCGATATAACGCTTAAGCGTTCCGTTGTCCAGCAAGTCACGCGTTATATTATCGAGCCACAAGCTTTGACCGAGATTATGGAGTTCCTGGGTTGGCTTCATCGCTCCTCCTGCCCACTTCTATTGTCGCCCAGCGCGTTGTTATTCGTCGTGACGATTCTGCGCCCATATCGCTATTTCATCATTTTGCGTAAAGCGAGAAAATGGCCTTTGACCCCCGCAGTCACCACCACAATAACAATCTGAATGTCGTCTCCAGAATCAGCTTTCCGAAGCGACGAGTTCGTTAACGCCCAAAGGCTTTCATATAAACCGACAATCCAATCCATCTGAAATGCAACGAGCGAGTGTCACACGGATCGGAAAATGTTTTCGTCCGAAGCTGAATCAGGCTGCGAATCAATGCCATGCTAAGACGCCATTCGCCCAGGCTCCTGCTTGCTCCAAACGGGATACGGTATACCAGCGATCCGATTAATTACGAAAGCTTGAATCGTAAGCAGGGTGACCGCGACCTCGATAATGACAAGCTCCTTGGGTTGGGAGATGATGCCGAGCGAAACGATGAGAGTCGTCGCCCCCGCAGGCGGATGACTTATCCGCAACAGTGCCATGAGCGCGCCAGTAGCCGAGAGCGAGAGAGCCGCAGCCAGCAACCTTGGGCCATGAACGCCGGGGTTCATCCCGAAAGGCGGGCTCGAAGCGACCACAAGCGCAAAGGCGGCATAACCACAGATGAGTCCAATTGCGTGGCCCAGGATGGTATTGCGCGGACTGGAGACTTCAGACAGCGGAGAGAAGAAAAACAGATATGCGGTGGGACCCAGGGATGGAAAGACAAACGGGCTTCCGGTAAAGAGGGCGAGCAGGCCGAGGAGTCCAATCGTGATGAAGCCGTTTGCGCAGACATAGACTGCCCAAACCAGACGTGGAGGGAAGTGCTGCAATAGCCATTCCATACGCGTGTGCGCGAGAAGGACCCCGACATGCTCGAATCCGTTGTGCTCTGCGCGGGCATCTTGAGGTTGATTTGCCAATGTCATCAGATATTGGGGAGCAAATCGAAGTATTCATCGTCTTCGTTCTTGCCGCCCTCTCCGAGGCCAACAGTCTTTTCCGACTCGATGAACTCAATTCGCTCAATCCACTTGACCATCTTGTAACCGAGCTGGTTCTCAACGCGCAGCCGTAGCGGGGCCCCATAGACCTCGGTGAGGGGCTTCCCATTCATCTCGGTTGCAAGCAGGCATTGGGCCTTGAGTACATTTTCGAGGGTTTGCGTGCCGGAACTGGTGTGACGGTTAACAGCATCCTGCCGGGACCAACGGAATCAGAGGGCGTGGGCGGCTTTGTCGATGCAATGGCGAAACAGCAGAACAAATCGAAACAAGTAGTGGAGAAGGAGTTCTTCGAACATGTGCGGCCTTCGTCCCTGCTGAAGCGCTTCGCCACCGTCGATGAAGTTGCGGCAATGGCGACGTACGTGGCGAGTGAGCTCTCTTCTGCCACCAACGGAGCGGCCCTGCGGGTAGATGGTGGTGTGGTGCGGGCGATTTTCCAGTGATAAGCGCTGTCGAAGGTGGGCTCGAACTCATGCGTTCAGACCAACGCACTCGTTGAGGATAGGATCTCGGTGGGCCGAGGTCTACAGGGCATAGGGCGAGGGTGCGATAACGGTTGCCGGGACTATGTCAGAGTTCCAAAAGAAGCCATCAGTGACGCTTAGCTTCAATAGGGTACTGCCCGCCTCTGTATTGTGACGACAGTAATATTGATCCTTTAGTCTCAAGATCAAAAAGAATTCGGCTGGATGGGTACAACGTTTCATGTTGGCGAATCACTGAATAAGTCTTAGTTCGAGCGAAAGCCAAAAAGACTGTAGGGATTTGTGTAGGGACGGTTATGCGTTCCATGAGGCTTGCCTGGCTGACAACTTTCATCGATTTCCCCCCGTTTATTCAGCAGGTCCGCTGCCACGACCGGCGGAGATTAGAGACCGATATGATGCACCGAATTTAGTGCGTTCCGCCACCTCGCTCAAACCCGCATGGATAAATGCTATTTCTCATTTCGGTCTGCGAAGTTTGGGTAAGTGGCGGAGCCCGAATGTTTGGGTTCCGTTGGGTATTCTGGCGGAAAAAAGTTCTGGTCGCCGATTTAGTCACCACTCGTCCCCGTTCGCGGAGCGGTAGAAAGCGGCCCCGTGCGGAACGGATATAGTTTACATCAAATTGATTATATTGGGCTTATGCGGAACAGTGCGGGGTCTTGCGGGAAAGTGCGGAAGTCGCTGAAATCACTTTTCGAGTCAGGTGCATTCAACCGGGCTCTGCCACCTCTCCGCGTATTAACTTTATGTTTCTCTTATATTTACGAGTTTGTTTCTTCGGTCTTTTCTGGTCCTGGAACCTCCGGTGTCCGATTTGGTGTCCCCTTGATCTTGATCTTCACCAGACGATCGACTGCAGATGCCTGATGCTCCGGAGCAAGATGGGAGTACCGCCTGACCATCTGTAGCGTTTTGTGCCCAAGCAACTCTGCCACTGTACGCAGATCCACTCCGGCCATCACAAGTCTACTGGCAAACGTATGGCGGTTGCAATGCCAGCTAGTATCGGTTTCGATCTGGATGGCAGTGCCGTTCAACTCTTGAGCGCGCGCAAGTAAGCCTGCCAATGGCGCCAGGCAAATCAATGCGGCGAAGTCTCGAGTTTTCACCGACGCACCTCCCACACTTTGACTTAAGACGTTTACGCGCAGTTGACCGCGGCAAAGTTCATAACAATCTAGTGGTGAATGGGCATGGGCTCTACAGACTTGCGGCGCACCATCAGGCCATAGAGGCCAACGGCCGCGTACCCAAGCAGCGGCACAATGTAGCCATCCGCGATACTTCCCGTCTGGCGCGCAACAAATCCAAGGATCGGCGGAAATACGGCGCCTCCGGCTATGGCCATAACCAGGAATGAGCCGGCGAGCTTTGTGTTTGGCCCAAGATCCTTCAGGCCAAGCGCAAAGATGGTTGGAAACATTATCGAGAGGAAAAAGCTGCTGGTCACGATGGCGTATGCGCCGTGCATCCCCGGATTGACAATCGCAAAGGCCAACAGCACCACATTGGTTGTTGCGTATATCCACAGCAGGCTGCTCGCGGCCACATACTTCATCAACTGTGTGCTAGAGAATCGACCCAGAGCCATCGCGACCAGTGTCGCGGTCAAGTAGCCAGCAGCGGTTCGCTCGCTCACGCCGGTGAACTGTTTCATGTAAGGAATCATGCTGCTCCAGGTCGCCACCTGCGCGCCTACGTTGCAGAAGTTCGCAACAACGGCCAACCACAATTGCGGATAGTGCAGCAGGGCGCGGAACGATCCGCGATCTCCCGGTTCATTCTCGTGCTCGCTGTGCATTGAAGGAAACTTCATTCGCGAAAGAATCAGCGCAAACGACACCACGGCCACTCCCAGCGCGACATAAGTCGGCACCACGCGCATCAACTCGCGATGCAGGTAACCCTGGTACGTTCCGGCCTTGCGCATGGCGTCGATCTGCGGCTGTTTCAATTCGATGCCCGAAAAGATAAACTGCGCGCCAATGATTACGCCGGTGATGGTGCCGGGAGGATTGAACGACTGCGCGAAGTTCAAACGCCGTTCCGATGTTTGTGCCGATCCAAACTGCGCCATGAATGGATTGGCCGCTGTTTCGAGGATCGATGCGCCGCTGCCGACGACAAACAGGGCGAGCAGAAAGGGCAGATACTTGCCCATCACCGCCGCCGGCCAGAACAGGATCATGCCGGCCCCGAACATAGCTAGTCCCAGCACCATGCCCATCTTGTAGCCCCGCGCGCGCATCACCAGCGCCGCCGGAATGGCCATGCAGAAATAGCCGAGAAAATTCGCGGTCTGCACCAGTTGCGCAGTGAACTGCGACAGTTCGAACGACTTCTTGAACTGTTGCACGAGAATGTCGGTGAGGTTGTTCGACATTCCCCACAGAAAGAACAGCACAATCACAAGCGCAAACAGCAGCCGGTGTGTAAGGGGAAACATTCCCGGGTTGTTGCGGCGATGCACGCTTTGTAAACTTAGTCGATTGCCTTGCGAGGCTGGCATAGCATTAGCACCTTCATTGGGAGCATCGTCACTCCGGCAGTCGTTACCGGAAGCCAGCACTGGTGGAGAATCTCAGTTTGTAGGCACTTGCTCAACCAGCGGAAGGATCGTTCGATCCAGATCGTCGTCAGTCAACGCATTCAAGCTCACGTTACGGAAAAGCCCCCAATGCTCAACCAGTTCAACAGTTTTTCCCGGAACCAGCTTGGTGAGCGGGCCCAGAGTCTCTATCTCGAGAAATTCGTTGTTCGTGAAAGTCTCAAACGAGCACCCGAAATCGGGATATTGCTTTGATGGGTCGGCCGTGGTGCGTTTCACAAAAACTTCGTTGTTCCGCAGGTAAGCCGCCCAGGTGTTCTGGTTGAACATGCCCAGCTTCTGCGCGTCGCTGTTGTTCGGGTCCTGATGGAGTGAGAGGTATTTACGCGTGAACTTCCATCGAGGATCGGAGAGATTGGTGTAAGCCCACATCACCAGCGGATTGGTAGCCTCGAGATTCTGGGGATGGTGGCCGCGCGGAGGAAATCCGCTGATGACCGTGCCACCCTGCGCCATCATGGTGAGCGCCCAGGGCGCGAATTCAAGGGGAAAGAGCGAGTGGTTTGCGATGCGGTGATAGACCGTGACGACGCTTCCCGTTTGTGCCAGGCTGACCTCGATCTCTTTCTGGAGCCCCGTGAGCGGCTCAATCGGTTCACGCGCAATGACTCCCTTTGGCGTGATCTCAACCGCGACTGGCACATTGTCCGGCGCCCAGGTTGCGATGGGGTCCTCAGGGGCTTTCCATACGCGGTCGCCGCCGCGGAGTTGGAAGGCGGTTTCTCCGCTCTTTCCGATTTGATCGGGGAATTCCTTGAGGATGTTATCGCCACCCACGTAGGCAAAACGGATAACACGCGGTCCAACGTCGCCGGTGACAATCAGTTCCACCTCGCCATTGCTGATCTTGTAGCAATTCAACCACCCTTTGTACTCCACTTTTTGTACACTCACGGCTGCCCTCATCAGAGTTGTCATGCTGAAAATTGTTGCCAGCACCAGGAGTTTCCTAACCATGGCATTTCCCTCATTTGCAGAACATGGGTTACGTCGCGTGCTGTCACGGAAGCGCGTGATCGCAGCAGCACATCAGTTGGGCTGCAAGTGATCCTTATCCGGCAATTTCGGAAACGGCCCGTGCGGTTCAGTCTGATACCAGTACGCGACTGAGGAGATGTCGTCCATCAGAGGCAGATAGCGGCCCCCGCTTTGCCAACCGAGGTCCTGGATGGTGACGCGCAGGTCATGATCGAAACGTATCGGGTCAGGAATGTGCCACCGGTAGAGGCCGAACCGTTCCTGCGACTGGTATAGCCCGTCTGGCTTGACGACTTGGGCCAGGCCCGAGTAAGGCGACGTAAAGGGCTCGTATTGATGGGTCAGCTGATTTTCGAAATCGTACGAGCCGTCGAAGTAGTCTTCAGTTCCGGTGCCATTGATAGTAGGGAACTGGGTGTCACCGTCCATATAAAACTTAATCTCGCCTTCACCCCACCAGCCATTGTTGTGCACACCCCAGGCAAGATAGGTGCCAACGTACTGCCCCTTGCCTTCGACGCCTTCAAGGATGGTGTAATCCTGCTTGTAGGGAACCGGATTGACGCGCCTGAACTGGGCATGGAAGTAGGCGGCATCACCCGGGACGGCGGATTTACTGTAGTCAATCTGGTAGTAAACCACCATGGGCTTGTCATCCAGGTTTTCAAGCGTGATGCGCGCTTTCTTCCGGAACGGCATGGGCCAATAGGAGTTGAAGGCGCTGCCAGGGTTGACGCAGATGGCAAGAGAGGAAATGGGCGCGTACTTGCCCCAGCCCATGGCAAAGAAGTCCCCTACCGGGACCTCGACAGAGGGATCGGTTTCACCGTCCCAGTACATCCGCAGGATGGAAAGGCGCCAGTTGCCTGTGGGAGTCATCCAGATGTGCTCAATCACGCCGGATCCATCAATATCGGCCAGAGCGATGGTCTGGCCTGCCTTCACCTCGATCGAGGGGCTCACCTTCCAGCCCTGCCCCAGTTCGCGAGACGCGTATGCGCCGGTGCCCTCCTTTGCTGCGCCACCCTGGCCTTTTCCGCCGGTTAGGTTTTCAGGGCTGATGGAGTAGGTCCGCGCATTGGACGTGCGGTAGATATTGCTCAGACTGTTGGTGAGGCCATCGTATGGGGTGGTCTGGGACGACCCCGAAGTTGGCAGTGCAAGCAACAAGCCAAGAAAAGCAAGACCGCGCATTGGTGTCATCATTCCTCCGTGTTTCCGCCTGAACCCCAGGGAAAAGTTTTCGCCGGAGCGTAGTCAGACTCCGGACGGGCTCCCCTGAAGCTTGCCGGGGTTCTTGTGAAAATCCGGTCGTGGCACGCCAAAATCAGATCTGCTGACGCAACGTCGGCCCTGTGCATTGCGGCGATGTTTCAGGACTCCAAACTCATGTCAAGGCGTCGCTATGTTTTCTAAATGCCCCAATATACGCCTGTCAAGCGAAACGTTACGAAAATACTTTGAGACGTCGGACCGTGGGCTCGGATTCCGTTTCTTCAGCCGGCCCGCCTTGGGAAGGCGTGCGGATTTGGCATCAATTACTCATGGAGTTTGCTGCTGGGGGGCTCGCCGCGCTTGCCGGAACGCTTTTCAATTGGAACGTTATGGGTAATACTGGAAATGTCAATTCAGCCTATTGAGTTCCGGGGGGCTAGAAAATAGTCAGAATGGCCGAAAGAGCGAAGTACACAATGCGAGACGTGGCTCGCCTTGCCGGAGTTTCAACCTCCACAGTTTCTGCCGTCATCAACGAATCGGTTGTTGTCAGTCCGAGGCGGAGGGAACGTGTGTTGGCTGCGATGGCGGCACTCGACTATCAGCCAGACGCAATCGCGCGGAGTCTCAAGACCGGCCGCTCCAACGCGATCGGCGTCGTTGTGCCCGACATCACCAATGCCTTTTATCCAGAAGTGATCCGTAGTGTAGAACTTGCGGCGCAGGCTGCCGGGTATTCCGTGCTGTTGTGCGACTCAAACGAAGATCGCGCAGTGGAGGAAAGACATCTCTCCGCGCTCTTTTCCCGGCGCGTCGATGGCGTCATTCTTGCGTGCTGCGTCAATTCAAGAGCGAACGAACTGACTGTAAGACGTCATATTCCGGTCATATTTATTGATCGTTTGCCGCCTTCGACTGCAATCCACAGCGTGTGCACCGACAATGTAGCTGCCGGACAACTGGCCGCGGAGCACCTGATTGGTCTGGGCCACAAGCGCATTGGAATGCTCGCTGGCCACCTGGGCCTGTCGCCGCACCATGATCGTTTGGAGGGGTTTCGCAAGGCCATGCAGGAGGCGCATCTCCCAATCCTGGACGAATATCTGATTGAGGGAAACGTTCAGGTGCAAGATGGAGTGGAAGCCGGTCATCGCCTGCTGGATCTGCCCAAACCTCCCACCGCAATCATGGCCAGCAACAACAAGCTCCTACTTGGAGTCCTGCAGGCTGTGGAAGAGAGAAACATCTCGATTCCGAAGGAATTGAGTGTACTTGGTTTCGACGACTACTTGTGGAACATGCATTTCAATCCCAGACTGACGGCTGTTGCCCAGCCGACGGTTGAGATTGGCAGAAAATCGTTCGAACTGCTCCACGAGCTCATTCGGAATCCTCCCAAAGAAGACGCTGCCCCGATGCATGTGCTGATTTCGGCAGAGCTGCGGGTCAGAGACTCTACGGCCAACGTTTAAAAATCGGCGGGAAAGGAGAGCCTGCCCATTTCTTCTCTGCAATGGATCAACATCGTTCCGGCTAAGGCAGAAATCGCGTCCAAAATCAGTATTAGTCTAAATTCGTAACGTTCCTATTGCAGAAATCAATCGCTTTTTGTACACTGGCTTCGCTTTGGAAAGAGGTAGTCTTTATGTCTTCTTCCGTCTTCATGGTGGCCAGCGGAGATCTTCGCCCGTCGGCAAATCAAATGTGCTGGCCGGCGCAGCAGGCAACTGAAACCGCTCTGACGAATGCGGTTCAACAATTGGGCTTTAGTGTTGTGCGCGCCCATCCGGTAATTCCCGAAAAAGGGCACGGTTTTATTGATAGCCAACGCTACGGCTTGGAGATTTTTCAGCAGATTCCGCCCGGCGCTCCGGTCATCGTGATTGAGGCGGTGTGGCAATACAGCCATCATGTCCTGGGCGGCCTGATCCACCATCGCGGCCCGATTCTGACGGCAGCCAACTGGAGCGGGCAATGGCCCGGCTTGGTGGGCATGCTGAACCTGAATGCCTGCCTGGCGAAGGCCGGGGTGGATTATGACACCTTGTGGAGCGAGGATTTCACCGATCCGTATTTCCTGCACAGACTAAAGACCTGGCTCGATGGCGGCCGCATCCACCACGACTCCACTCATGTGACTGCGCTGCAGTCGTGCTCTGTGCCCGAAAGTGCGGAACGGATTGGCCGCTCGGTGGCCGAAGATCTTGTGAAGAAGAAGGCAATCCTTGGCGTTTTCGATGAGGGATGCATGGGCATGTACAACGCCATCATCCCCGACGAGCTGCTTCATCCTATGGGATTCTTCAAGGAGCGGATGAGCCAGTCGGCGCTCTACGCTGCCATGTGCAAGGTTCCCACCGAGCTTGCCCAGTCGGTTCGTTCGTGGCTGGATGCGCACGGCATGAAGTTTTCGACTGGTTCCGACCCTGCGACAGAGCTGACCAACGAGCAAATTCTGGATCAATGCCGGATGTACATCGCGGCCTTGCGCATTGCCGATAACTTTGCATGCGACGCCATCGGAATTCAGTATCAGCAGGGTTTGAAAGATCTGACCCCTGCCTCCGATCTGGTTGAAGGATTGTTGAACAATGTCGAGCGGCCTCCGGTGACCGCCGAGGGCAGCGACCGCGTGCTCTATGAGGACCAGGCCCTGCCCCACTTTAACGAAGTGGACGAGTGCGCCGGCGTGGATGCACTCATTACCAATCGCGTGTGGCGCCGCTTTGGCCTCGACCCCGAAACCACTCTGCACGATATTCGTTTTGGTGAAGAGTATGACGGGCAGTTCGTTTGGCTGCTTGAGATTTCAGGGGCGGTTCCTCCGCAGCATCTGGTGGGCGGTTATAAGGGAGCCACGAGCGAACGGCAGCCACCGATGTATTTCCCCATGGGCGGCGGCACGGTGAAGGGCATCAGCAAGCCGGGCGAAGTTGTATGGAGCCGCATGTATGTTGAAGACAACAAACTCAAGGCCGACCTGGGACGGGCGACCGTCGTTGATTTGCCGAAAGAGGAAGTGGAGCGCAGATGGCAGATCACGACGCCGCAATGGCCCATGATGAATGCAGTTCTTCACGGCGTAACGCGTGACCAGCTCATGGGAAGGCATAAATCCAATCATATTCAGGTGGCCTACGGCGATTGCGCGCAATCTGCGAATGAGGCATTGATGGCCAAGGCCGTTGCCTTCCGCGAACTCGGAGTTGACGTTTATCTCTGCGGAGGCGCAACAAAATGAGCCTTGTGCTTGGCGTCGACTTCGGCACGCTTAGTGTGCGCGTTTCAGTGTTCGATCACGAGGCAGGCAGGCTGAGTTCGGGAACTGCGCAATATCCGCTCAAGCGGAAGAAGGAAGATCCGAACTTTGCCACGCAGGCCCACGCGGACCATCTGCGTGCGCTGCGCGAGGCATCGCGGGCCGCACTTGCCGCGGGCGCCATCGACGGCCGCTCCATTTCCGCCATTGCCATCGATACCACCGGTTCGAGCGTGGTTATAGTCGACGAGCAACTGAATCCGCTCGGCGACTATTACCTGTGGTGCGACCATCGCGCCTGGCGCGAAGCCGCCGAGATCACCCAAACCGCGCACCGCAGCGGCCTTGAAGCCATCAATTGGTGCGGCGGTGTTTATTCCTCGGAGTGGGGTTTTGCAAAACTTCTGCACTGGCTGCGACATAATTCGAGCGAGCGCAGCCGGTTTGCGACCGCCCTGGAACACTGTGACATGATTGCCGCCGTGCTATGCGGCATCAAACGGCTCGACGAGTTGCCGCGTAGCGTTTGCGCCATGGGCCATAAGTGGATGTGGAACGAAGCGCTCGGTGGACTTCCGCCGGAGGACTTCTTTGTTTCCGTCGACCCCTTATTTGAAGGCATTCGTGACACGATTGCGCTTGGGAAGTATCGCAAGGCAGGTGCTCCCGCAGGCGCGTTGAGCGGAGAGTGGGCGCAACAACTGGGGCTCTCCGTGGGGATTCCCGTTAGCATGGGCGCGCTCGATGCGCACTGGGATGCGGTAGCAGCGGGCATCCAGCTGGGCGATGTGGTGAATGTGATCGGCACCTCCACCTGCATTATCGGAATGAGCGACGCGGCAACACTCGTGCCAGGGGTGTGCGGAGTTGTGCCTGGTTCGGTGCATCCGGCTTTCACCGGCATTGAAGCTGGGTTGTCGGCCACCGGCGATATCTTCGATGCGATTGCCCGACGCGCCGGGAAGAGCGTGGAGCAACTGGGTGAGCAGTTGAAGAACTACCGTCCGGGACAAACCGGACTCCTTCGCCTGACATGGGATAACGGAGATCGCACGATCCTGGTGAATCCCTCATTGGGCGGAGTCACGCTGGGCTGGAACCTGACGCACGGGCCTGAGGACGAGCTTTACGCGGCGATTGAGGGGACCGCCTTTCATACGCGCATCATCCTCGACCATATGCAGGCCTACGGCGCGCCGGTTGCACGCGTCATCAATGGCGGCGGCATCCCGCGCAAGAACGAAGTGCTCAACCAGGTTTACGCAAACGTTCTCAACAAGCCTGTGCTCGTTCCAGTTGGAGACGTCACCGGGCTGGGCGCCGCGGCGTTCGCGTTCCTGACGGCGGGCATCTTTGCCTCGCTCGAAGATGCGCAGAAGGCGTTGTGCCCGCCCTACAAGATCTACGAGCCGCAGGATGAAACGCAACCTGTGTACGGGGAACTCTTTGATTGCTTTAAGCGGCTCTACCTTGCTTTGGGCAAGAAGGAACCCTATTCTTCCGACCTCACCGCCGTTCTTCCCACTCTGCGAAGGCTGGCGGCGACTTCGTAAGCGGCGACGCGCTATGCAAGCATCGTCAAGGTTTTCGGATAACGGCGCCCGCAAATCTATGCAGATCCGATGAATTCTACGGTCGCGCTCTCTCGAAGCAAGACATTCGATTGGCGCGACTGAATGATTCGCCATTCCTGGACCGTACACTTTTACAACTGGTGAGCTTATTACCGTCTAACCGTTGTGCCTGCAGGTCTCGTTTGACTGACTCCAGGCTGAGGATGGTCCGGTCCGCAAGTTTCATATTTACGCAGCATCGCCAGTTAGCATTACGTGGAGCTCTCCCTTCGCGATGTGGCCGGGAGTATCAAACCACAAGGTGAAGAGAGTGTCTCCGTAGCTGAAGGCCAAAGGGTAGAACGGCATACTGTTTACGATGTCAGATAGATTTGGCCGCCGTTGTGTTCGGCCGTATTGTGATTGTCCAGTCAAGCATTCTGGTTTCCGCTCCGATGGTGAGCGCCAGCTTCTCAATCGGCAACTCACCTTCAATCAGATGAATGCTCACTGACCTGTTGTCGAGCGTAATGGTGCCAAACCCAGATGCAGTGGAGAAAAAGCTTTTGAATGGTCTGGCCATCAACTGTGGGCCAAACCAGAGCGTTCGTTCAACAGCCGAGTAGCGGAATCCGGAAAGAGCGCCAAGCAGCGAATAACTTGCCATGGCGCGGGCATACCAGTTTCCACACTCATATTCACCCCATGGGTTGCGCGTACGGCCATCGTAGCGGCTGCGCAGGGCTTTGACGATGCTCAAGCCTTCATTTACAAAGCCCTCCTGAATCAGATGCGAGGCCACTTGGTATTCAATGCCGGTCCACACCTCGTCGGAATAGACAAAAGGCAAGGTAGGTTTGTCGCCGCGCGGCCAACTGCACAAGAGTAGTCCCGGCTCTCGCCCCATGGCATAACCCGGCCGTTGTGCATTGGCATGCGCGCTGAGATCGGTCTTGAAGTTGTTCTTGAATATGGCTTGCAGGGTCGAGCGCACGTTCTTGCGTGCAAGCGGTGTCTCGATTCCGTAGGTCTGGGCCATCCACACCCCGATGACGCCGTCGGAAAGACATCCGCTCCCGTACTGGTATCTCGGGCCTTCACGCTTCAGGAGTCGCTGCAGTTCGCTGCTCTTGTCGTCGACGTGGGCCACGGAGTTGGCAAATGAGGTGTCTCGCAAGTCCCGATACTCAACCTTCTGCTGGTAGTACTCGCCATTGAATAGGTGGTCGTCCATGAGACGCGAACACCGCTGCGCCAAATCCGCATAGTAACTCGTGTCTGATGGTTGACCGACCGCCTGCGCCATCAGAGCCATAGCCGAAAGCGCACCCAGGTAGATGCTGGTGCACATGCCGTCCGGGCCCCAGAATTCAATATCGTACGTGTTGTGGTGGGGTTCAAACAGGCCTCCCCGATGATCCGGGTCCCAGGCACCGATGCAGTAATCCAGACTACGCTTCAACAGCGGGTACATTTTCCTGAGCCAGCCGGAATCCCCGCAGATTTGCCAGTCACGATAGATCTTCATGATTCCGCCCAACTGCCCGTCTGCGGCAGCGTGGAAGCCATGATCGACCGGGCCTTCGGGTATCGCTCCACGAAAATTTACGTGGCCGCGTTCATCCATCGAACGGACCAATTCCAGGTCGCGGAGAGTCCGCTCCAGTTGGGGGTAAAGATGGGGAAAGGCCTGGGCGTAGTTCCAGACATGGGTACAGGAGCCGTCGCAGCAGCCGTTGTCCGGAAAGCAGCCTTCCCATCCCCACAAATTGCCATTTTCCTCGCGTAGAACCGTGGGAGATTTAAGAATGGCCAGGTTTGCCGAAACGGCGTCGAGCACATATGGCGGCAAGGTCGATGAAAAAAGCGCCTCTTTGAACTCCACTGTGCGAGAACGTAACGAGGCATACTCTTTCTCCACGTAGAGCGCAACTTCGCGCGCGTCCTTCCAGACGGCCGCATAGTAGGGGCGCCACAGAGGCGGTAGCCCTCCCGCCACGTAGCGGCAGCCAGCGTTACCCCGCACATCGGAAGTTGTCGGCTTGCCGCCGGCCTGAACGTAACAGTTGGGAAAGTGCCACGTGACGAGAATGGGATAAGTCCGAAATTCATTGGGCGCCAGCCTCCCTTCCAGCAGAATGGACGCTCCATTTCGGCCGATGGTATCGACACTGTTGGATCCCTCATTGGCGGTAAATGTCCCAGTGGAAACCTCACGCCACAGTGCCGTCAAAGAACCATAAGTCCAATCGGGGCTGCGCAGCCACATCCCCTTGATGCGCGGCTCATAGCCAATCGCGGTGAGGCTCGCGCTGCCATATGCTTCTGCATTTGGATCTTCGTCATTGTGTAGAAACACCCCTTTGCCGGGGATCACGGTATTGGCGGAACCCGATTGCTCAGGTTTACAGCCCGGAGCCAAATGCGAGAGATGATAGGAAAACTCATATTCCACCGGCTGGCGGGAAGTATTGCGGAGCGTGTATTCGAGGATGACGCACGGTATTCCCGAATTCTTATCGTCGAGCGGGATGAATGGATTCCAGCCTGTCAGCTTTACCTCGAGCGGTACGGATGAATCACTGAACTGGGCTTGTCCGAACGGATACTCCCCTTTGAAAGTGCACTTGGCAAAGCGAGGGAACCCCTCGAATCCTCCGCGCCGCAATCCCTGCCCCTGGAGACCCTGGTCAAATATCTTGAAAGGTGGAAACGGTCCCTCAACGAGCCTGGTGACGCTGGAAGATCCCTTGATATGAAGAACAGCAAAAGCTGCCTCGGGAGAGCTGCTGCTGAAGCCGGCTGGCAAGCCTGTTGTCGCGGGGCGCTCATGAATGGAAAAGTCCTGCAATCCGCCATAACCGTTCAAACAGATCGAGCCAGCTCCAATTCCTCCCAATGGCATTGCTATCTGAGTCGCCGTCTCACCGCTGAAACTGCGCTGCGGCTCGCTCTTGAGGAGATCGCCCAAAGCGTAGGCGGGCGATTTCAGACTCGGAGCAGCCGATGCCTCCGAGTCGCGAGGCACAGCCTCCCCGCTGACCGCGGTTGTTGCGGCAGCCAATGCCGCGGAAGATCCCGCGACCAGGAACTCTCTGCGGGTCGACTTCTTGAAGAAAGACATAGGACCTCCCAGATAGATGTATTCGAATAAGTACCAGCCTCGATGCGGCTCTCCTTCGCGGATTTGGAAGCAAGCCGGTTCATTACCGCATCCACAATCGTGTTGGCGGCGTTGAGCCCACTCTGAGTTCACTCCCTCGAAAATCGAAACGACACGCTACACGCGTATTCCGATGCAATTGCAGATGTGCCGCGAATCCCCAAGAATCGTAACGATTCGATCACGCCGGTGTCAACTACCCTTTTTCCCGTCATGTTTATTCTCTCTACGCCCAATCCATTTATAATGAGTAGGTTAGGACGAGCATAGAATTAGTCATGGCTTCCACTTTGCCCCCCAAACCAGCATTCCCCAAAAGAGTAGTGGGTACGGAATTCAATAGCGCAACCGACTGCAAGCAAGGTGGCTTTCTCCGTGAAGCATTCCTCCGAAACATTCCTGTTAAAGAATGAAGTGCCCTCGACCGATCGCCTGCGGGCAGGGTAGAGGCCGATTGCTGCAGAATTTGTGGAGTTTGGTCTGCAATGGAAGGGCCATGGCGGTCGCGGCCTCGTTCCCAGGGGAAGATCTCTTTGTTCTTGGCGAGGAATCCCATCAACACCCGCATGGTGATCCCCGCGCTTCGGTGGAGCGTTTCCTGGAACGGCCGGACGACTTACGGCACGTTTAGAACCCCGAATGCGACAAATGGACTCAGGGCCTCAAATGCGAGAAGTGGAACCGGACGTATTTGGCGCAAGATTCTTTATTAGATGGGGGCGTCTGCATAGGCGGAACACAGTTCTCACGTTGCGCCAACTCTTGTTCTCAATGGGAAAAATGTTGACCAACGAATCGTTACATCACAACCTCCTGATATCGCTAAATATAGGCAATTAAATTTTCGTAACGTTCCTATTGCATATTCCACTTGGGATGATGTAGACTTCGTGCCGTTGGATCGAGGCCCGCTCAAATGTGCCAATCCGTCTACCAAATTGCGAGTGGTAATCTCCGCCTATTTGTCGATCAAGTGTGCCTGCCGGCCCAGGAGGCGTTGCAGCAGGATCCCCCTGTCGCACTGCGAAACCAAGAGAGCGAAGTCCGAAGAGCACGCCTTTTGAAAATCAGATCTTCGAGGAATCTCCTACTCCAGCAATGGCCTCTTTGAACCGGGCCGCGACTGCAACGCTGTAGACAACCAGTGCATTTCTTGGAGGGATGTATGACGAGGAAAGTGACACGAATTGTTCTAGTTACCCTATTATTGCTCGGTCATGGGTTAAGACAATTACATGCGCAAACGACAGCTCAGATCACTGGCACCATTGTTGACGCGCAGCATGCTGCGGTGACCGGGGCTGATGTAGCCGTTACCAGTGTAGACACCGGAATTGCACAATCAACTAAGACGAACAATCTTGGCGTCTATACCGTGCCATTCCTGAAACCAGGATCTTATCGAATCGAAGTAAGCGCTACGGGATTTCGTCCGCTTAGCCGCACAGGCGTCATATTGGAAGTGGCGCAGACCGCCACGCTGAACTTTGACTTGCAAGTAGGCAATAATGTCGAAACTGTCACTGTGTCGGATGCCGCTCCTCTCCTGGATATCTCCAGTGACGCAATTGGTGGCGTCGTTGAGCCGGCACAGGTGGAAAACCTTCCCATGCTCGGCCGCAATTCAAACGCTCTGATGGTCCTGGAGCCTGGTGTCGTTTCCACAAGGCAAACAACAGACAATCCCGTGCTGGAAAGTCACTATCAATTCTTTTCCATTAATGGCTCACGTCCAGATCAAAGCAAATTTACCCTGGATGGAGGTAACGACACCAACCTTGCCTTCAATGGGCCGGAGTACACTCCACAGGTAGAGGAGGTACAGGAGTACCGCATTCAGACAAGTAATTTCGGCGCGGAGACTGGCAATGCTGCCGGCGGCGTCGTCAATATTGCTACCAAGGCCGGCACCAATAACATTCACGGCAGCCTCTTTGAATATCTGCGGAACGATGATTTTTCAGCAAATGATTTCTTCTCCAACAGGGCAGGTTCGCCACGACCGACGCTTCGCTATAACCAGTTTGGAGGAACCGTGGGCGGCCCAATCATCAAGAAACGCCTGTTCTTCTTTTTCGCTTACGAGGGGCTCAGGCAGAAAACACCTGACGTGGTAACCGCAAGCGTTCCGACGGATCTGGAAAGAAGCGGAGATTTCTCTCAACTCGATAACGGCGCGGGGCAATTGATCACAATATACGACCCGTTTTCTACCGTGCCAGATCCCAGTAATCCTGGACAATACATCCGCACGGCATTTCCTGGTAACAAGATTCCTCAAGGGAGCATCGATCAGGTTGCAGCTAACGTAACCAAATACTTTCCCGAGCCAAATCAACCCGGAAACCCCGGAACCGATCTCAACAATTTCTTCTTCAGCGGTTCAAATCAGCAAAGCGTAAACAACTTTTCCGGCCGGGGAGACTACCAAGTGAGCTCAAAGACTACGGTCATGGGACGCTACTCACTTGAGAACCTCTCTCCCTGGATTGTTCCTGCAACATTCGGGACTAGCGATATCGCGAGCCCAGGTTACGTGACCAAGCCGCAACATCACCCGTATGTTATCGGGAAGGTTATTCAGACGTTTTCACCCACCTTCATCGGTGATTTTCATGTCTCCTGGACACGCTGGTACTACCAGTCGAAGGGATTGTCAAATGGTTTTGACCCAGCCAAACTTGGTTTTCCGAGCTACCTCGCGGCAAACAGCATTACGTTAGGTATCCCGTCGATCTGCCCAGGAGAAATGTCATGCGTGGGTAACTACTATAACGAGAACGATGTGACCGATCGCTACGAAGCCGAAGGCAACATGACAAAGATGTGGTCAAAGCACACGCTAAAATTCGGTGCAAGCTGGGGCCTCGGAAGATACCACATGAACACGATCGACAATTCGACCGGAGCTTATTCGTCGAACCTCAGCTTTACGCAAGGTCCCAATCCACTGGCGGGCAGTCCGACGTCCGGCTTCGGATTTGCTTCCTTCCTCCTTGGCACAATGAACTCGGGCGAGCAAAACGTGACCGAAATCATCGGTCATTACACCCAGCCCTACTTTGGGGTTTATGGGGAGGATGACATTAAAGTCAATCGCAATCTGACGGCGACCCTCGGCCTGCGCTGGGATCATGAAGACCCTCGCAAAGAGGCCCACAACATGATGTCAAACTTTGACTTTACCGGTACCTCGACTCTTTCCAACGGTACGGTCGTTACAGGAGGCTTGGAATTTCCCGGTGTCAACGGCATTGCCAACGGCCAGTGGGACACCAGCGAAAAGAATTTTTCGCCTCGTGTCGGATTGACTTACGCCCTCGGGAATTCGACGGTACTGCGCGCAGGCTATGGGATCTTTTACGGCAATAGCTGGGGGAATGGACGGAATGGGGGCTCTACCTCAAATAGCGCAATGCCCCAAAACGGGTTTTTCTGTTCGACCAATTCTCCTACCACCCTGGATAACGGCCTGACGCCGTATGCAACTTACTCGAACCCGTTTCCCGGGGGAAACTTCTGCCAGGCAACCGGTAGTTCAGCCGGTCTTTTGACCAACCTCGGCTCGCCGCTGACCTTCATCGATCGCAATTACAAGCAGCCGTATTTGCAAGCATGGAACTTCAACATCCAGAGAGTGTTGCCGGGTCAAGTGTCCCTGGAGATAGCCTACTCGGGTTCCAGAGGTGTGCATCTTGTTGGGACGCGGGATTTTGACCAGCTTGATCCCAAGTACCTCAGTTTGGGATCGCAACTGAACAACCAAGTTCCAAATCCGTATTATGGAGTAATCACTTCGGGGCCACTGTCGACATCTACGATTACCCTGGGACAATCTTTGCGCCCCTACCCGCAATTCACCGATGTTAACAGCGCCCTGGCCACCTACGGTGAATCAAGCTACCATGCAATGTTCCTGACGCTGCAGCGGCATTTGTCGAAAGGCTTCTCCGTCTCGGGATCCTACACATGGAGCAAGTTGATCGATAACATAGTACCCTCCCCGAACTGGGGCGGATTTTCGGGAGCCTCCTTTCAGATAGGGCTTCCGCAGAATTACTGGAACCCGAAGGGCGAGCGGTCCCTAGCTGGCTACGACATACCACAGACGCTCGTAGTGTCGTACATTTATAAGCTTCCCCTGGGGCAGGGCAAGGCCATCTTGAATAAGGGGGGAGTTGTCAACAAGATCGTCGGCGGTTGGCAAGTCAACGGGCTTACGACTTTTCAAAGCGGAACCCCCGTCGAGGTATATGGGGGAAACAGCAGCGGAACCTTTGAAGGCCAGCAACGGCCTGATTGGAGCGGGAAGAATCCTACTCTTCACGGGTCTGTAACGAAGCGGCTCAATCAATACTTTGACACCACCCAGTTCTCCTACAACGCGCCGTTCACATTCGGAAACACGCCTCGACTAATGCCAGACCTGTTTCAGCCCGGGGTGGACGACTGGAGTATGTCACTGTTCAAGGACACAACCATTCATGACACTTTCAACATAGAGTTCCGGGCAGAGGCATTCAACACCTTCAATCGAGTCCAATTCGCCCCACCTGACACAACCTTGAACGATTCAAGCTTTGGACAGATAAGCGGCCAGCAGAATAGCCCAAGAACTCTGCAACTCGGGTTACGGCTCTTCTTCTGAGACTGATGCGAGTGCTGGAGCAAGAACATCAAACAGAACGCCGCGAACCGGCGTTCTGTTTGAACTGCGATGGACCCGCGGGAGCTATATCCTGGGCATCGGTTCCGTGATCGTTGGCACAATCCTATGCAGCATAACGCAGGAAAAGTTAGCATCTCAAGTCAGGTCGTTTGGGGAAAAATAGCCGGGCCTATTGTGGAGCGAGGTTCACGCGATCGTCCGACTGCTTACGCAGTTGTTTTGAGACTCGAAAAGCTTCATCCGCCTTTTCCCTGTCACCCAGTTTCTGATAAAGGCGCCCAAGCTGATAGTGAATGCTGCCATCATCGTCGTTGACCAGGCCCAACCTGAACTCAGACAGAGCCTCAGGGGCGCGATTTGTCGCAGAGTAAACTTCTCCCAATAGGGTGTGCACGCGAGGCATGAACTTTTGCCCAGTGTCACGGATCTTTTTGAGGTAGGTTTCAGCGTCGGTAAAGAGGCTGCTGTGCACCAATATTTCTCCAGCCAGAAGATTCTCTTCCGGATCGTCTGGTGTCTCCACCAATAACGCCTTGTCGACCGCTAGCGCTTCATCGCTCTTTCCGTTCGAAAAGAGCGCCATTGCTAAGCCTAGACTCGCACTTTGATTATGTGATTCAAGAGCAAGTGCCTTCTGGTACTCGTTCTCCGCCTCCTCCCACCGTTGCTTCTGACGATAGATATCACCCAACACAACATGCAACTGCGGAGAATTCGAATCGGTTTCACCAGCGCGAGTCAACGCGGTAATTGCTAACTTCTGATCGGCGTTGCTTTCCCAGTAAAGTCCAATCATGCGGGTTGCAGAGATTATTTTGAGCCTACGTGCTGCCAGCGAAGCTGTCCTGTAATCGCCCGTGTAGAAGGCGCATGGGGCCAAAAGTAAAAGGGATGTTTCGGGCAAATCATTCAAGCGGGGTCGCAGGCTTTCACTGCATTTTTGGTATCGGCCGGACAAGTAAAATGCCTCAGTTTCCTTCGATACTCTGGGTACTGTCGCGTGTTCTGAATCAGTGTGAAGCAGATCTCCGGATTCGACGGAAGTGTCTTCGTGTGCTTCCAGATCTTTGGCCACGCGCAGAAGCTGTTCGCGTTGGTCTTCTGAGAGCCCTTCGCTCAACAGTGGGAGGCTTTCCTGTAGAAAGCCTCTATCTATATGCCAAAGAGTCACGATGTCCTTCAGCGCGCCCTCGGTGTCTCCCTGCTCCAGCCGTATGGCCGCGAGACCGAGTCTGGCCAAACCGCAACCCGGATTGAGCTTCAATTCCTGGTCGAATTCTGCATGGGCCCTGGAAACCTCCTGTTGCCGCATCAGTACGATGCCATAGCTGGCGTGGGCACAAGGAGGAGGTGGTGATTTGGCGTTTATAGCAGCTGTGTATGAGTCCGCAGCCTGAATGAGCTTGCCCTGTTCGGCGAAGGTTTCGCCGGCACGAAGCTTGGCGTATACCGAGTCTTTGTAAGTTTCTTCCATCATGCGATCATCCGTACTGGATTGCTGCAACTCGGCCATGCCAAGTCCGAGCCAGGCATTCCCGTCGGCCGGTGCAAGATTGACGGCTCTCCAGTAAGCATCGCTCGAGCGATCGCCTTTACCGGAAATCGCGAATGCTCGGCCTAATGCCAGTGGAGCTTGCGCGTCTTGTGGATTAATATGTTCTGCTCTTTGGAGAAACGGAATCGCAGTTTCAGTACGTTCCAATTTAAGATATTCGATCCCCAGAAAAAGCTGAGGCACAAACATGGAACTATTCAGACGAGCCGCCTCGCTGAAACTCTTGATTGCCTGAGAGAGATTTCCAGTCCTATCGTCCATGAGCCCAAGGTTAGCCCACAATTCTGGCATGTTAGGGCTCACTTTGACAGCTTGCCGATAATACTCAGCGGCTGCAGGGAAGTCGTTTCTCGCCTGAGCCTGTTCCGCGGCGTTCAGGAGAGATTCAAGATTGTTTGTCTTGTCGGCTTGCCTGGCCCATATCGCCACGCTTGAAACGGTGACAGTTATGGCCACACAACTTATAAGCTTGGCACAGTTCACTTAATCACCTGCTCATGCAGCTTCAAAGCTAATTGTACTTGCCTTTATTCCTTCGAGGTGCCACGTACTCTTGGGCCAGCATCTGCGGGGGGTTGGACAACAAAGGACCGGGCCTACACTCTCAGCACCAGTTCGAGAATTGAAATCAAGGAAGCCACATCGTGCTGTGCGTTCAATCGCGGAAGTATTCTATGGGGATCCGAATTCAAAAATCGGTTGCCAGACGCAAGGAAAAGCTTCTGGATGGTCCAATTGCGTTTCCGGAGAACAGACCTCCGAAGTCGACGACCTCGAGCTTGTTGCTCAAGTTTTGGGCGTCGGCCTGCAATTTCACCGAGTATTTCTCCCGCTTGACGAGATCGGCTCCCAGCGAGGCGTTCTCCGTGAGGTAAGGACTGATGCGGTCGCGATTGAAATTGAGGTGATTGATCACCACTTGGCCGTATTCAGTGGCATATTGCTGCGGGGTTAGATCCGGTTGAAACGGCAGTCCGCTGTTGAAATCGCTTCCCAGGGCGATCCACAAGCGCGGAGCGGCCTGATAACGCACTCGCGCGCGAATCGTTTGCCGCTGATCCTGCGAATCGGGTGAATGTCCGCTAAGCTGGGTCACCGCACTGGAGGCATCATCCCCAAGAAACAAGCCGCCGGTTACCGGATTCCAGACGTTCCCCACGATATAGGAGTAGCTCGCGATACCGGAAAGGCCCCTCCAGTTCTGAACCTCCAGTTTGCCCTCCGCACCGTAGAGAACGGCTTTCTTAAACGCGATGGGGAAGCTGATTCCGGTACTCAGGACTTGAGAGTCGTCGGCGTAGTTATTCACATCGCGGCGAAACATATTCGCGTCCACGCGCAGTTTGTCGAACAGTGCCTTCGTCAAGCCCAGTTCGTAATAGCTCCCGTGAGAAGGCTGGACCGGCAGTTGCACTGCGGGAACGCTGGTGTCCAAAGATTCCGCAGCCGGAGAACTGGACAAAAGGATGTTTTCGAAGGACGGCGTCTGGAAGACGCGGTCATAGGATCCGTGAAGATTCACGTCAAGGGAGGGGAAGTAGCGCGTTATGGCGACACGCGGGCTCACCGCGTTTTGGTTTACCAGCAATTGGTAGTGGTCCCATCGCAGGCCTGCGTTGACCGTCCAGTTGCCAAGGCGGATTAAATCCTGAATATAGGCCGATTGTTCGAGATCTGGGCGGCTGCCGATAAAGGAAAAGGTTGTCGCGCCAGCGTCCAGAATGCCCAAAGTAATCGCGCATTGAGGGTCCGCAAGGTCGGCGCAGTCGGGCATCCTGTAGCTGAAGTCTTCGTTCAGGAAGAACGCGTCGGATTCGACGCCCGCCTTCCATTCTTGCCGGCCATGATGAATTGAGCCGCTGCCGCTGAAATAGATTTCCTTGAAGTGATTGTGCTGGCTTGCAATGAGGGGCCATGACGACGGATTGGAATCAAAGTCATTGGAGTTATCGCGGGCCATTGCTCGCAGCCAGCCTATCGTCTCGGCGGAAAAAATATGCTGATAAGAGGCGCTCCCCATGGTTTCAAAAGTGTCGCCCGTCTGCAGCTGCCCCCCCGGAATAAACACGCAGTCGCTTGGCTCGTCAACAGGGGCAACCGGTGGGCAGCCGACGTTGTTGTCGGAGTTTGGCAGCCATGCTCCATTCTGCTGCACCAGTTCGTTGGGGATCTCATAACGCGCAAGTGCATGGCTCACAATTAAGGTAAGACGGTCTTTCTGCGTCAGGTCTCGTTCGTAGTTCGTCGAAAAACTGCCGGTGGTGCCGTTGTTGGTGTAATTCTCAGGGACCACCGGATTCAAATAGTGGCCCGACCGGTTGCCGGAGCCGCTCAGGCCAAGCGTATTCCCCTTCCACGTAAATTGATCCTGAGTATCGATCCCGCCCGTTGCATAGGTGCCGCCGAAAAGCGTGAGTTGTCCGTGAAGCCCTGGATCTGCGCTCTTGAGCGTATTGACCTCAACGACGCCGCCCATCTTCCTTCCATATTCCGCGGGAATGCCGGCGGTATAGATCTTGAGCGATTCGACCTCCGCGGCTTCGATTTCCGGGCCGAAACCTGGCGAACGGTTGTCGGTGAGCGGAATTCCGTCCACAACAAATTGCGTTTGATATTCCGACCCGCGTGGGTGGAGAACCGCATTGCCTTCATAGATCCAGCCGGGTTCTGAATTCACCAGGTCCTGCATGGAGCGGCCGGGCAGCGCGGTTAATCGATTCTCAATCGTCTCCAAACCCATCTCATTGACCGAACCTGCGCGGTACGGATCGACCAATGTGCCGGACGCCGTAACCTTGACCGATTCGGAAACCGAACCCAGCTTGAGCCGAATGGTGCGATCCAAGGGAAGCGCTGAGCGGATTTCAACCCGCTCAGAATCCTCGGCAAATCCTTGCGCCCGGATCCGGACCTGGTAGATTCCATAGGGCAGGCGCCTGGCATCCAAGGTGCCCTGATCGTCCGTAGTGAATGTAGTGCGATACTCGTTGCCCTGGCTGACAAGTTCCACCTGGCTCTTGACGCCCGAACCACTCGGATCGACAACTGCTAAATGCAATTCCCCGGTCGTGCTTTGTGAAAGCATGGGAAGAGACCAGAGAAGTGCGGCAAGGATCGACGCTTGTTTCATCCTTAAATGTCACCCATTTGAAGTGGCTTCGGAGAATGAAAATGATACTGTTCCCGCTCTGGGTAGCTGGTTCCGAGCGGGGGCACGACAGCTTCCTATTTCTCAATAGGTATATTCCGTTCGTGGCTGTTTTGTGCAGTCTTTTTTCAATTCCATGAGGGTGTTCCCAAGAAAATGCTTTAAAGCCCTTCAACGGAAGCGCGGGAAACTGCATCTACAGATAGACGCGATCACGGCGATGCCTCCATTCGACACGATCGACGATCTACCTTTCCCGGTCACCGGCGCAATTGCTCCTGCGGCCAGACCGTCGGAGATCGAGTGCGAGGTAATGCGCCTCTTTGAGGAGTTTCGCAATCCTCTATTGCGATATGCGCTGTCGTTCGGCATCTGCATGCATGACGCGGAAGATGCGATCCAGGAAGTTTTCCTGTCGCTGTTCCGGCATCTGCAATCGGGGCGGTCGCAAAAGAACCTGCGCGGATGGATCTTTCGCGTCGCACATAATCTTGCTCTGAAACAGCGCTACGCGAACCAGGGATTGCGTGACAAGTCGGAATCCGGCGAGACCATTGCGCAACTGCAGTTTGACCCCGCTCCAAACCCGGAAGAGCGCCTCTCGAATACGCAAAGCCGGCGGCTCCCGCTCTCGTCCAACTCGCCGATTCCTGGGTCGATTCTCTATTGAGACGCCGGCCGAAAGGACAACTCTTGTTTCAGGAACTGGCCTTGCGCACGGCTTTGATTCCTCTGTCGGTAGCCCTCTGAGTCGTTTGAAGCAGCGCTCTTGTACGAACGATGTCTGGGCGCCCAAGGAATCAGGTCCTCGCCGCCAGAAAGTGGAATCGAGCCTATAATGGCAGGATATTCTGGAGGACTTACGTGATCGATCGCCGCGGATTTCTCGCTGGTTCATTATGGTTGCGGCAAAAAAAAGAGCCCGCGCAAACGCGTGGGCTCTTTCAGCTAACCAGCTGGTGAATGGGATTGATCCATTGCTGGCCGGTGCGGCTCTTTTGCGAACTCGCATTGGCGATGCTCGAAGAGTCGTCCGCGCCTATGCCATTTTGCGCTCCTCTTTCTTCTGCTCGTGGTAGATTGGCGCCCGCCCCACGCTGACATAGGTGAATCCCTTTTCGAGCATGGTTGCCGGCTTGTAAAGATTGCGTCCGTCGATCACGATAGGGAAGCGGACCACTTCATTGAGCCGGGCCAGGTCCAGTTCGGCAAACTCCTTCCAGTCGGTCAGGATCAGCACCGCGTCGGCATCCTGCGCCGCCTGATACGCGTCCGACGCATAGTGCAGCTTCTTTGAAGGCGGCAGCACTTCGCGAGCGCGCTCCATCGCCGCGGGATCGTAAGCCGTCACCATGGCGCCTGCTTCCAGAAGATCTCTGATCACGTCGATGGCCGGCGATTCGCGGATGTCGTCGGTATCGCCTTTGAACGACAGGCCCAGGGCCGCCAGCCGCTTTCCGCGCAAGGTCCACAGTTCCGAGCGCACCTTGGCGACAAACATTTCCTTCTGCGATTCGTTAATCGTTTTCACTTCATGAAGAAGGTCAAAATTCACGCCTTCCTGCTCCGCTACACAGTGGAACGCCGCCACATCTTTGGGGAAGCAGGAACCGCCGTAGCCCAGCCCGGCGCGCAGAAACTTGGGTCCGATGCGGCTATCCAGCCCCATGCCCGCGGCAATATCCTCAATGTCCGCGTCAACTTTCTCGGCCAGTCGCGCCACCGCATTGATGAAAGAAATCTTCAATGCCAGGAAGGCATTGGAGGCGTGCTTGATGATCTCCGAGCTTTGCGCCGAAGTCACCAGAAGACGCGCTGGATTTGACGCGTTGCATGGTCCCGGCAGAGCTCCGGGTTGTGCATAGTAGGTACCGCCGGTCAGCGGTTCGTAGATGCGCCGGAGCACCTCCGCGGAGCGCTCGGAGTTGGCCCCTACCACGATTCGGTCAGGATGAAGGAAGTCGATGATGGCTGTGCCTTCGCGCAGGAACTCGGGGTTCGAAACGACGTCAAAGCTGGCCGGATTCACGCCGTGACGGTGCAGGACACGCCGAATCCATTCGTTGGTATAAACCGGCACCGTGCTCTTTTCCACGATCACTTTATAGCCATTGATGGTGCGGGCAATCTGGGAGACGACCGCCTCGACATACGACAGGTCGGCGGCTCCCGTCTCGCCCTGCGGCGTGCCCACCGCGATAAACACAGCTTCGCACCGCTCGACGGACCCCGCCAGGTCGGTCGTGAACTCGACAGACCGGTTCAGGTGCCTGGCCAGCAACTCGGGCAAATGACGTTCGAAGATGGGAACGCCACCCGCGCGCAGCGTCTTCACCTTGGATTCGTCGTTGTCGACGCAGGTCACGTGGTGACCCATTTCCGCAAAACAAACCGAAGCCACGAGCCCCACGTATCCTGAGCCTACAACACAGATTGAGATTGGATTGGACATCGTTTGTACTATCTCCTTTGCGGTTGCCCGCGGCTGATTACGGCATTGGAAGGTCAGGCCGGTGAAGCAATTGGTCCGGGAAACCGGCCTGGTGTGCCTAACGAGGGAGCCGGGCAGATGTAATTCGCACAGAACGCTGCGAGTGGTTTCTTCAAAAAAAGAGGACATTTTCACGAACCTACAGGAGGTAACACTTACTCTCGTTCCACTCAGGAAACAAGTTCGCCAGCCCGGCATGGGCAAGCTCACCTCCTGCTGTGGAAGATATGCCCGACAGGCAGAATAATAATTAATGTTTGCCTTCAACTACAATCTGTATATAGATGAAAATAAACTATCTTAATTATAGTAATACTAATGTTACTCGAAAGTAACACAATAGAGTTACCGTAGTATATAGACAAACCACTAGAGTTTACCTGTGTTCTCCGATATCTGCTGTGAGGGTTCTTGCATGCCCGCATGCAATCGCCTATCGAAGACTGGAGAAGTTTACCCCCCATGCCGCTATCTTTCCATACCAGTATCAGGCTCGGCCCACGCAATTTTGTTACGCCAATCGCGGCCCTGCAGCAAGTCGCGCTCAGTGAGGATCGTGCTAAGCCCCTTGGTTTCAGCGCCCTTTCCTTGGGATTGGTTCTGACGCTCTGCTCCGGTCTCTGTCTCCCCCTTTCCGGTTGCATTGCCAGCGTGGTGGACCGATCCCAGGTGCAGACCCTGGTAGCGTCACCGAGCTCTGTCGATCTTGGCAATGTTCCCGTCGGGAACAGCGCCAGCGCCTCGGTTTCTGTGGTGAACTCCAATTCGGTTGCGGTCAAAGTGACCCAGCTGGGACTTACCGGACAGTCCTTTTCCGTCGCCGGGCAGAATAGCCTTCCCATTTCGATCGCCGCAGGCGCCGCGCACAGTTTCAACATCAACTTCATTCCAGCTGCCGTCGGGCCTGCCAGCGGCCAGCTGACCGTCAGCACCACCGCTTCAACCAGCCCTACTTCGATCACCCTGCGCGGCGCCGGGGTGGCTGAAGCTGAAACCGCAACTCCGCAACTGACCGCCGTTTCCTGCAGCAGTGCGTCCATGGGGGGTACGGGCACGGACCTTTGCACCGTGACCATCAGCGGGCCCGCGCCGACCGGCGGCTTCAGGGTGGGCCTGTCGAGCAATAGTGCAGCCGCGACAGTGCCGCCTGCGTCGCTGGTAGCCGCAAACGCAACCAGCGCCCAGTTCACGGTGAGTGTGTCGCCCGTCTCGACCGCGCAGGCGGTAACCCTGACGGCGAGCGCGGGAACCGTCACCAGGAGCTTTGCTCTCGAGTTGAATGTGCCCGTACCCACGCTGAGCATCGGCGTAGTCAGCGTGGCCTTTGGCAGCGTCGCGGTAAACACGCCTGCGACCCAGACTATCGCTCTCCGATCCACCGGCACAGCCGCTGTCACCATAAGCGCGGCGACCGTGACCGGCGCGGGCTTCACCTTGACGCCGGGCACATTCCCGGTGACGTTGAATCCCGGCCAGACGACTACCCTCAGCGTGCAGTTCGATCCCTCCGTGGAGGGCGCGGCAACCGGTCAGCTGACGGTTACCAGCAACTCTTCCGTCAACAATACAGCGGTGGTTGCGCTCAGCGGAACGGGCGCGCCGCAACTGACTGGCATCTCCTGCAGCACCGCTTCGATGACAGGTACGGGCACGAACCTCTGCACTGTGACCATCAGCGGACCAGCGCTGGCCGGCGGCTTCAGGGTGGGCCTGTCAAGCAATAATGCGGCCGTGACTGTGCCGCCTGCGTCTCTGGTAGCCGCAAACGCGACCAGCGCCCAGTTCACGGCGAGTGTGTCGCTGGTCTCGACAGCGCAGGCGGTAAACCTTACGGCGAGCGCGGGAACCGTCGCCGAAATCTTTGCTCTTCAGCTGAACGCGGCATATCCCACCCTAAGCACCAGTGAGGCCGGCGTGGCCTTCGGAAACGTCGCGGTCAATGTACCCGTGACGCAGACAATCACACTGATATCCTCGGGCGCAGCCCCGGTAACAGTAAGCGCGGCAGCGGTCGCCGGCACGGGCTTCACCTTGGTGCCAGGCACATTCCCGGTGACGTTGAATCCCGGCCAGACGGTCACGCTCGGTGTGCAATTCGATCCCACCGCGGCAGGAGTGGCAACTGGTCAGTTGACCGTTACCAGCAACTCTTCCGTCAGCAGTACCGCGGCGATTCCGCTCAGCGGCACAGGAGCGGCGTCAGGAACCTTTTCCTATGCCGGGAGCCCAATCGAAAGCACGCTTGTACCACCCAATCCGTCAACGCCAATTTCCCCCGACTTTTTTGGTATGACGATCCATCATACCGATACACCGTTTCCCGCATTTCCAGTTTCGACCTTCCGGTTCTGGGATGTCGCCGCCTGGTCATCCGTGGAGCCGTTGAGCGGAGAATTCGATTGGTCGCACATGGATACGTCGATCGCCATCGGCCAGGCCAATGGCATCGGCGATTACATATTTACCTTTGGCAGCGTGCCGGCGTGGGCATCGACAAACGCGACGGCGCCGTGCACCAACGGAGACGGCGTTGGAACCTGCGCCCCTCCGGACATGACCGCCTTCGACGACTTCGCCACCGCCGTGGTTCAGCGCTACTGCGGAACCATCAAATACTACGAGACATGGAATGAACCGAACAACCCGTCTTACTGGAGCGGGACCAATGAGCAGTTGCTGACGGTTGCCCAGAACTTATACCAGATCGCGAAAGATCCCGCGAATTGCGGTTGTACCAATGGAATGTGCTCGCCAAACGGCGGAGTCAATCCCAACCAGGTCCTGATGCCGCCCATCAGCCATGGGAATACCCAGGGACTCAGCTGGCTCGATTCGTATCTGGCCACAGCCGGAGCACAATACCCTTATGCGGATGTCGCCGCATTTCACGGCTACGGCTCCGCTACAGATCCTGAAGAGATCGTGACCCAGGTTCAGTCGCTCAAGCAGACCCTCGCCAATCACGGTCTATCCAATCTCCAGTTGTGGAACACAGAAGCCAGTTGGGGCTCGTTCACTTCAGTCGATCAGGACCAGGCCGCCTGGCTCATGCGTTATCACGTGGCACTGGCAGCGACCGGTGTATCGCGCTTTATCTGGTACGCATACGATAACTGCGGTTGGGGAACCTTGTGGGAAGCGCCGTGGTGCACCGATCCGCAGATGCCTACCTCCCAGGTGACAGACCCAGGGCAAGCTTATGCCGTCATTGAGAACTGGCTCAGCGGAGCGAACCTTGTCAATTGCCAGCTGTATGAAAACGGCCTTTGGTCATGTGAGCTGCAACGCCCCGGAAACTATAGCGCGTGGATGATCTGGAGCAGCACCGGGACGGACATCTCGGTTCCCATCCCGCAGAGCTCCGGTTTAACGGTCTATCGCGACTGGCAGAATAATGTGACTGCGCTGCCGTCGGAGCTGACCGTGGGAGAGATGCCCGTGCTGCTCGGAAATTTGAATCCTTGATCGCTTACTCTGGTTCCGCTCTAGGCAGCCGATTCCGCGGCTACTGCAGTCGAACCACTTCCATGCTGATCACATAGCGCGCAGCCCCGCCGGCACTCGACAGATTGAGTCCATATCCAAGAGCTACGCCGGGGCCCTCGTCTAGCGTTATTGTCGCAGTCGAGACTCCGTCGGCGCCGGTGCTTGTCATCGATGCGGCAGGGCCCGGCGCGTTTAACTGGCCCAGCACTGCCACTGCCGCCGCCGATCCGCTGGAAGCACCACCCAGGCTATGAAAAGTTACGGTCACCTGATACACGCCGAGCGTTGCGGCGGTGGTGAACACGGTCGTCGCCGGCGTAGAGCTTGTCGACGTGAAGGTCTTGGGCGGCAACACGGCAACGGTGCAGGGAAGATGATCCCATCCATCCAGGCAGCCCATGCTATTGGCCACCACCGGCACGAATGCGCCCGAACCGGCGAGCGCCTTGCCGCTGTCCGCCAGGCCGCCCGTCGCGTCGTATGCGGGAAGGTGATTGGCCGCGCCGCTGCCGGATGCAAGTTGCACGCTCTTGTCGCTTGCGCCGCCGGCATAGGCGCTGAGCCAGGCAGGCAGCACCACCGCGCCGCCCATGCGGTACGAACCGCCCTGTCCCAGGTCCACGCCCGAGCCTGCAAACTCCACCACTGGAGCGCCGGCCACATCGAAGCGGTAGCCGCCCCCCGTGCCGCTGCCGAACACCATCTTCCCCTGGCCGAAATAATCCAGCGGCCCGGCCAGATTCAACGTGTTTTCGATGGTGGCATTGCTGAGGTGCGGAGTCATCGCGCGCGTCTTCACTACGTTGCCGACGGTGAAGTTTCCCAGCAGCGTCAGTTGCGTGTAGTTATCGCCGGGTACCGCGACATCGCTCGCCAGGCGGTGGCTCTTCTTTCCCTGAAAGGTCGAATTCATCACGCTTGAGTAAGGCTTGGGAAGATCGAACTGAATGCAGTTCACCACGTTGTCCGTGCCCCAGGTTTCGTTGTTGTAGCAACTGAAGCCCGTGATCTGGTCGTTGTAGCCGTGCGCGCGCAGTCCAATCTGCGCCGGCGTGTCGCATTCGTCGCCGGTCCATTGTGCGTCTCCGGCAACGTCGTCGAAGCACACCGAGGGGAGATTGCTTATGTTCTTCCATCCAGGATTGGGGCCAAAACCCCACACATGAATATTGGCAAACGGCTGATTGTTGTGGATGTTGTTCCGGACGCCGGTGTCCCAGCCCACAATGGCTATGTTGGAAACCGAGGAATCGGTTCCCTTGTGCGCCCAGATGCCGGCATTGCCCGGCACGCTCGCCACTCCGGTCGGAACGAAGAGGTTGATATCGTGAATGTAGGCCTCATAGCCGCCCTTCGATCCATCCGGTCCTATATCGATGCCCGCGATCGACGCACCGTTGAGCATCGTAATGCCTGTGATTTCGAAGTGTCCGTAATTCGCCAGCGAAATATGACGCTTGGCCCGGTTGCCCGAATCGATTGTCCCCAGACCGAAGATCCTGTGCCGGTACGCGGTGCCATCGGCGCCCACCGTCACCACTGCTTCCATGGGCGCGGTGGCCTTCAGCACTCCGTCGATCTCGAGGTCGCAATCGGCGGGCAGTTCCAGGGTTCTGCTTGTGGTGTACGCCGCTTGAGTGCGCGGAAGGGAAAGAATGCCGTGCCTGGCGCCGCAGGATTTCGCGGCTGCGGCGATGGCCGCGGTATCGTCAGTTGCGCCGTCGCCCACCGCGCCGGCCGAACGCACGTCGATGTAGGCTTCGCCGCCTGGCGATGAATGCGCCTCTTGCGCGGATATACCGTGAAGCATCAGCAGGACAAACAGACAGAAGATCGAGGTATTGCGAAGCATTACATCCCTTTGCCGTCTGGCGACGGTGGTGAGTTGAAAGATTGAATTACTTGCCGGCAAGCAACCGCAAATGAGCTCAGGAATTCATGTAGGCCCGCGTTCACCAAAACTTCCGCTGTCCAGTTCGCAGTCGCCCTGTCACGCTTGGCCATATTACAAACCCGGCAGGCTCACGCCTCTGAGCGCGTAGAAGGCTCCGTCCGGCGTCAGGTGCTGCCCGTCGGAGTAGAGCATCCGTCCGCCATGCATGTAGGCGCACAAACCACCGTCGTCGCAGAGCATCGGCTTCAGGTCGATCAGCTCCACATTTTGAAAGCGGCTGTGAATGGTCTCCAATGCTGCGTCGGATCTCGCTGCCGCGTCGACGAACGACGCCCGCGCCAGGCCCGGCGTGCCGTTGCCTTGCGCCATCCATGAGGCGATCATGCGCCGAACGGGAATGTGCGCGGTCCTTTCGCTGACCAGCGGGTCAAAGTCGAAGTTTGGAATGTCGTTGACCACTACAACATGCTTCCCCGCGGCTTCCAACGCTGCAATGTTCTTCGACAGTGCATCGACAAAAAGATTGGCCTCGTCCGAGGTCGGCGGCCTGCGATGCTTGCGCGCCAGGCTCACGTTGAGAAGCGGCTCCACGTTGCCATCGAGAAACGGGTCCGCCCATCTTCCCGCCAGGATCACCGTGCTGATTCTGCTGTCGCCCAAAATCGTCTCCAACACAATGCGGTTGAACTCGACGCACTCCTCCACCACCGATGGGTGTTGCGGAACAAACTTGGCCACGCCCACCAGCGGCAGGCATGAGGATTTGCTGAACTCAATGAAGCGATCGCCGCGCGATTCCACCTCCGCTTTGAGCGCCGGAGCCAGGGCCGCCGAGTGGCTGTCGCCCCACAGCACCACCGCGGGCGACCGGTCCTGCGCCGCATAGCATAGCGCAGAGAAGTTGGGTGTGCTGCGGCCATAGTCGACCATGCAGTTTGAATCCCGCGTCGCCTGCTCCTGGTTCATGTCAGGAAATCTACCCGGCAATCCATGATCCTTCCACAGGAAGGCAAGCACCACCACCATAGCCAGGCCAACGCCTGTGTAGTGCAGGAACAATGGCGCCGGCGCCTGCTTCGACTTGCGGAACGGCTGTTCGATGACGTAGTAGGAGAGAACAGCCAGCGTGAAAGACAGCGCCGCCGCAATGGCGGCTGCCGCCGGGGGCAACGGCCCTCCTGAGGCCACGCGAAGAAAAGCCATCAGAGGCCAGTGCCAGAGATACCACGAGTAGGAAATCCGCCCCACGAAAACCAGCCAGGGCATAGACAGGATCTTGCGGTTGATCCAGCTGGAAGGGCAGCCGATGAGCAGCGCCGCGCCCAGCACCGAGGCAACCGCGGACGGGCCGGGGAAGGGCATTGTGGATTTGAGAAAGAACATCGGCGCGAGCATGGCTGCCATGCCGCAAAGGCTCGCCGCCCGCACCCAGCGTGGACGAACGATGGTCCGTTTCAGCATTGCCTCGCCCACCGCCCAGGCCACGCCGACGCCGAGTTCCCATGCCCGGCTGGGAAGGAGATAGAAGGCTCTGTCCGGCGCGATGTGCACCTGGTGCCAGGCGAACCAGAACGAGAGTGCGCAAATGGAGAGGATGGCCGGCAGCAATACGCCGCGGCGAATCTTCGCCACCGCCAGCATCAAAAGCGGAATCACCAGGTAAAACTGCTCTTCGACTGCCAGCGACCAGGTCATCAGCAGCGGGTTCAGCGCGCTCGAACTCTGGAAGTAATTCGAGTAGCGCAGGAAGTATACGTTGGACGCTGAAAGCACCGCCGCGATTGCGCTCTTGCTGCAGTCCACCAGTTCGACAGGTGAGAGAAGGAACAGACCGGCGGCCATGGTAAAGCAGAGCACAACATAGAACGCCGGTAGGATCCTCTTCACGCGGCGCTGATAAAAACGCGCGAAACTGAACCGGCCTTCGCGAATCTCGGAAAAGATGTGGCCGCCGATCAGATAGCCCGATATGACAAAGAAAATATCCACGCCCGTAAATCCGCCCGGCAACACCGGCACGCCCGCGTGATAGAGCACCACGCTGAGGATGGCGATCGCGCGCAGCCCGTCGATGTCTGGACGGTACATTCCTCTGGAGGATTCATTTGTGCTTGAACTCATACGCTCCTTGTGCTGACAAGCTCCGCGAATCGCTCTCCGCCCGCTGAATGCCCTTCCAGCAATTTGAAGAACAGCGGCATGATTCTCATTGCGCCCACGTCGCTCAAATCATCGCCATCGAAATAGTAGGGCTCTGACTCATTGGCGAAGTAGCACTGTCCTCCCGGCACAACCGCGTTTGGCTTTTCTTCACCGTGGTCCACGCTGCGCGCGTCGAGCGCTGAGCACCGAATCCTAGACCGGCCGGCTCTTGACCACTTCCAGGCGCTTCTTGAGTCTCAGGAACGGCTTTTCGTAGAAGTTATAACTGAGCGACGCAATTGCGATGGTGATTGCCAGGCCAAGAAATGCCGCAACGACTCCAGGTTGTGGAACTCGTAGCTTGTGCAACAGAGACCAGGCCATGTTCATGCCCAACTCGTGAAAAACATACAAGCCGAAGGAGATCCGTCCCAGGTAAATGAGCGTGCGCGGCAGCTTCATCGCGGAGGTTCCCATCGCCGACAGCAAGAACAACACGCAGCCCAGAGCCACTGCGGCATATCCGGCGAGCATGTTGATTGCCGAAGTTGCCGGACCGGGGTCCTTGATATGGAACACGGCGCTGGCGATATACCACATGGCTGCCGCGGCCAACGCAACCGCTATCCGTGACGCGATTCCCAACCGCGGTGCGCTTCCTCGCAACTTCAGACTCAGCATCGCGCCCGCGCCAAACATTCCGAATTGCACGAAACTGTTGAACCACGCCGCGTCCGTACTTGTACCTGTCCGCCCAATAATGATGAGCGCCAGAGCGGAAACCGCGAGCAGGCTGACGGCCGCGCCTTCCAGCAATCTTCTGGCCCTGGCGGCCGCGATCCACGGCCAGAACAGATAGAACTGCTCTTCGATCGAGATGCTCCACAGAATTTCCATGGGCGATTTTCCGGCGCTCGCGATATGCGCAGCGCAGTACCAGTTACCTGCCAGCACCGCATAGGCTGCATAGCGCCCCAGAACATCCGGCTCATGCCTCAAAAGAGTCAATGCCACTCCAATGCCCAAACCGAGAAAATACAACGGCCAGATGCGCAAAACCCTTCGCGTATAGAACGCTCTGATCTCTATCTCGCCGTTGGCGCTCTTTTCCCGGATAAGGAGTTCGGTAATCAGATAAGCGCTCAAGGCAAAGAACAAGCAGAGACCGAACCCGCAGGCCTTCGCCAACGAGGTCACAACAAAACTCAATTGCGGGCCCAGGTGCGGAATCAGCCCCTGGCGCGGCGCGGTGTGATGAACAAACACCAGCAGGAACGCGACAAACCTCAGGATATCGAGCTCCGGGCGGTAAAAGCTGCCGGCAGCGTGACGGGTTGTTGCTCGAGGACGGATTCCGATAACGGGAGAAGCGGTAGTCATTTTCCACCAGGGGCGGTTGGAGCGCCCGGGCTCTGTTGCAGCTTTCGTTGTTACAAAGACCCGATTCGTGTCAGTGAACGGATTCAGCCGTGCCGAATGGGGCCTGAGCAGAGTGGGCCTCATCCCCGGGGGATCCGAGCCAGTGCCTACCGAGCCCACTGCCAAAAACGCCGGGCCGGCGCCGCCCGGAAGAACTCTCCGCCGACGCGAGGCGCATACGCCCCTTTCCTTCTCGATATCGCTTGAATCATGGGCCTCTCAATGAGCGGATACGTCAAGGAGGAGAGTGCGATCGTAACCAGACTGGCCACGACAATGGTTGCATCAGGCTGCAGACGATGCAGAGCGGCGAAATGACGCAGGGCCAAACCATAAGCCATCGCGATGAAGCTATGTACAAGATAGATGGAGTAAGATGCGTCGCCTAGAAACACCAGAAGACGAGGAGCTGGTGTGGATCCGAGCAGTGTCGCCCCGAATGCGATGCAAACGCCGGGGAGACCGTAAAAGACGAATCGCAACGAGCCTGGGAAACTGAATCTGAGGGTGCATAGCAGGGCAGCGGCGCCGACAAAGAAGAGTGCAGTCGCGATGGCGCGATTCCAGAATGGGTTACGACGAACCGGCAGTCGTAACAGAATTTCGGCACAAACCATGCCAAATAAGAATTCGATCACAATCGAATTGGTGAACAGATACCTCAATCCACCGCCCGAGGGCGTCAGACTGCCGATTGCCGCCAACACCAGGAATGCGCAGGCAACAAAAACTATCCTCGCTCGTTGCAGTTTGAAAAATACAGCCCAGAAGAAAACCAGGTAAAACAACATCTCGAATGCGAGCGTCCACCCCTGGCCTAGTAAAGGGTGAAAGTTCTCACCGTTATAGTAAGGAAAAAGAAAAAAAGAACTGGCAATGTATAGCGCCGAATAGTGATGTATCTGCAGCCCGATGCCCGCCAGCCAGAGCAAGAACAGCACCGAGGTCCAGAGCCAATAGAGAGGAAAAATGCGAAGCACGCGTCTCACCAGGAAAATCCAGGCGTCTTTCGCCCCCTTCTTGTTGACCGTAGTGTAAATAAAGATGAAGCCCGAAATGGCGAAGAATATATCGACACCGCACGCGCCCAGGTTGCCCAATCCACTGCTGATGATCCGGGAACCGACAATGCCGTGGACGCGAAGAAGCATCGCATAATGACTGAACACAACCAGGATTGCTGCGATGCCGCGAAGGACTTGAAGAGAGGGAAGTTTGCTGTCTTGTTGCCCGTCCAAGACGGCCGCCTTTCTCGCGAGTCTGCCCGCATCGCGATCCGAGGATCGAGGGTGTGGGTGTCGCGATTCGATGTATGCTCAATGAGTTTGCGCAAAGTCGCAACGCGGATTAGGCGTGCGCTTCCAGTGCGTTGTTCTCGACCAGTTCTAGATCGCTGGAATCGTAGGTGACAGCCAACTGCCTGTCGTTGCCGTCCTCCTGCTCGCAGTTCTCTGCGTAGAGCGAAGTGACTTGCGTCCCCGGAATCAGCGGGAAATGGATCGCCTCCGGGTGTATCTGCCGAATTTGAAAACTTGACCGGATGGCCCGTAGATGCAGCCACAGGTCATCGGCGCGCGGGCAGCGCGTTTCAAACGCGGTGCCCGCGCGCTTCAACTCCTCCAGCAGCGCGCTGGGATAGATCACGCCCGAGACGCCCGTCGCCACGTTCCGGTAGCCGGGTTCCGTCGACTCGCACAGCGGCCACTCCCGATAGGGAGCGATCTTCCCTTCGCGCAGAGTCATCAGCCGCGCGCGATAGCAGTTCACGCAATGCGGGAATTGCTCGAGCGCGTTCAGCAATCCGGCAAGCCAGGAGCGTGAATAAATCACATCGTCATCGGCTGTCGCCAGCGGGTAAGAAAAAACTCTCTGACTCTCCACATAGGGATAGTACTTCTTGTGCGGTCCGTAGTTTTTGCACAACCTTATCTCCAGTCCGCGGCGCTCGAGGCGAAGCAGTGGTTGAGGGAGATTGGCGAACAACGCCGCGTCGTCCAGCCAAAGGATCAGCCGGGAAGGCGCTGTCCGGCCGCGAGCGATCGACTCGACCGCCAGGTGCACCGTGCCAACCCGCTTGCCGTAAGTGGTCAGCGAAACCACGGCGCCCGCCTTGCCCGTGACCACCCGTGCATGGCTGAAGCGATTCTTGAACAGCAACCAGCCTATATCGGCGCGCAACCGGAGGGCACGAAACGTGCGCGCCGGATGGCGCAGCCTGCGGGCGATTTCATGTGCGATTTTAAGCATCGGCCACCCAGCTCAAATGGATGCGGAGCAGTCCCCAGTTCATCGCTGCGAGCGCGGCGTCCGTTCCCAGGCTCGACCAGGCCGCTCCGTGCCATCCCCACTTCGGAATCAGCCAAAGGTTCAGAAAAAGGTTGAGCGTAGCGGCCGTCAGCTGGGTGCCGGTGCGATAGTTCTGCAACCCTGCCCCGGTGAGCGCCGAGCCCGTCATTTGATGAATGCTGCGGAAGAGGGGAATCAGGCATAACCAGCGCAACGCCGCCACGCCTTCGATAAAGCCCCGTCCCACAACAAATGGAATGAATGGCGCGGCCACAAACATGCCCACCGAGGCCAGCGCCCCCAGTGCCAGCGTCCGACGCAACAGGCGATTCGACAGAGCGGCCGATGCGGCAATCCCGTCGCGGCCGAGTTTGAAAAATCGCGGCATGGCAGCGTCGCGAATGGAAAAAATCGGAATTGTGGCAATGTCGACAATGCGATAGGCCATCGAATAGATGCCGTTGGCATGGTTCATCCCATAGTGGCTCAGCATCGTCTTGTCCAGATCGTTGTAGAGTGACGAAGTGGACATGGCGACCGCGAAGCCGAAACCTTCCGCGCCGCGCTTGACGAAGAGCTTGGGTTCGAATCTGGGCCTGCCGAAGCGAATGGTGATGGTGATCACGGTAATGATCGCGGCCAGAGCGGAAACCAGCATAGACACCAGTGCCCACTGCCACGCCGTGGCCTGGTGCATCGCCAGCAGCATGGCGCCTGCGGCAATCGTCCTCACCAGGTTGGTGAGCAGATTCAGCACGGCAGTCGGGCGCATTTGTTCGAATGTCTGAAAGACCCGTCCCGACTCGATCGTCAATTGAGCGCAGACGCATTGACCAATCGCGGCCAGCAACACCAGGGCTGCGCTGGCCGGATTCAGCAGCCGCGGTCCCAGCAGATCCAGCGCCACCACCAGCGCTCCACCCACCACCGAAGTCACCACCAGGATATTGCCCCAATAAACCGCAAAGGCGGAATGGTCCGAAGAGACATAGCGCAGGAAAACCGTGCCCGTTCCCAAAGCGCTGTATTGCGCCACCAGGTTGGCGAACGCGAAGGCTCCGGCATAGATGCCATATTGCATTGGTCCCAGCAGCCGAGCCAGGATGATGAAATACGCAGCCTGCAGAAGCAGACCCAGCCCCTGGCCGGCAAACAGCCATCCCGCGTTGCGCGCCATCGGGCTGGAGCGGAATCTGTCGATCTCAGACAGGACAACGTTCATGCGGTTTGTCTTATGCGCAGGTTGAACGCCTCGCGTCGCAAGCCCACAAACGCAACAAACGGCAGAATGCAGGCAAGGTTCGAAGGCGCCAGCAGAAGCCCGCCTTCAATGTTGGTGGCCACCACGTAGAACAGGATGGAGCTGTACCACAGCGCCGCCGGAGAAGCACCCCGGCAAAGGCAGTAAAAGGCATTCTTCACCGCGACGACGAACACCGCCAGGTAAAGCAGCACTCCAACAATTCCCAACTCCAGCCAGAGTTCCAAAATGCCGCTCTCGGAGCCGGCGAGGCCCGGCCAGTTCAGTTCCAGAGCCACATAGCGGCTTGGTCCGCTAAGTCCCTGCCAAAAGGCCATGTAGCCGTAGCCAAGCAAGGGATGTTTCATAGCCACGTTCACCAGGCCGGCCCAGAGCACCGTGCGCCCGGTCATGGTTGGGTCTTTGCCCAGCGCGTACATAATGGTGTTGTAGTTTGCCAGCACAATCAACCCCACGGCGACCGCGGCTCCGGCCGCCACGAGCACGACGATGGCCGCGTCCTTTCTGGCCATGCGAGCGGTCAGTTTCAGCAATGCCACAAAGGCCAGGCAAAGGGCCGAGACGATCCACGCCCCGGCCGAGCGGGTCATTACGATGATTCCGACCACAATCGCAATATAGCCGCCGCGTAGAATCCGGGCGGTGATTCCGGTCAGCTTGACGAAGAAAGCAGGCAGCAACAGGATCAACATCTCCAGGCCGCAAAGATTCTTTTGTCCGAAGATGCCTTCCCACGCGCCGAGAGCGTACACGCCCCGTGATTGAAGCCCGTACTGCGGAAACGCAAACACCAGGAAGATGGTGCCGGCGGCCGCTACGCATCCGACCAGCATGAACAGACGCTGGATGTCGTTGGACGAGTAGCGTTCAAACAGATACACCACCAGCGCCAGATTAATGGCCATACGCAGCGAGTTGATCGCGCTGGTTGACGGCATGTCTGACCAGGCGGCCGATAGCATCGCCCAGACCAGCACCGAGAAGATCAGTGAGTTCTGGCGCAACCGCCTCCACACAGGCTTGATGAAAGGCAGCATGCAGGCCGCGCTCAGTATGTAGACGGCGATATTCTGAGCCTTGATCACCGTGGCCTGGTCCTGATCCCCGGCAGCGGCTCCTGCCACGTCAGCTCCTACAAATGTGTTCATGCTCCCGCGTTCAAATGAGAATCCATAGAGGGAAGCGAATACCAGAAGAATTGCGCACAGTATCCATGTATTCGTCAGGCTGAGCAAATTCGATCTGTCCATCCTTTCGGCTATTTCCATGAGGTCAGTTCTCCTTTCTCTTCGCGAATTCGATAAACTTCTTGAAGCGGTTCAAGATCCGTCCGACGCTGAGCCCTGGCGCGTATTCCCTGATTTGCATCCGCACGAAATGTACCCTCACTGGCTTTCAATCACAGGATACCGTCAATACTTCCGACGAGATCCGGGGAAATGACGGGCATAAACAATTCTTCATAGGCATCGGCCATTTTCGGCACGGTGAATCTTTGCGCTTTTGCCTTGGCGCGCGCAACCATTTCCGATGTGACGTTCGGATGGTCTAACAGCGTCCGGATCGCAGATAGCCACCTCTCGGGATAAGCAGTGTTCACCAGGACTCCGTCTTCGCCGAGAAACTCCCGGGCACTGGGGATATCGTTGGAAATCACCGGTATTCCCAGCAGCATTGCTTCCAGCATAACCATGCTTACCGCCTCATAATGCGATGGCAAGACAAAAATGTCGCTGGCGGAAACCAGCGCGCTTACCTCATCCGGACTAACTTCTCCCGTAAAATGAACCCGGTCGATCGCCCGCAGCCGAACAGCCGTCTCACGGAGCGATGCGCGGAGTTCCCCATCGCCAACCAGGAGCAGATGGAGGGTTGTGTCCATCGCAAGGAGCCCGATCAAGAACTCCTGATTCTTTTGCAGACTGCACCTGCCAACATTCGCCAGCAGTGTTGCCTCAAGGGGAATGCGCCACAGCTCCCGGGTTAGCTGACGGGGTGTAGTCAGTCCCGGTTCGGGAACCCCGTTGAAAACAGTAGTGACTCTGTTGCGATAAGTTTGCGGGTAACGAGCGATTGAAGCTTGCACCGTTTTTGACACTGCAACATTGCGCGAGTACACGCCGACGCTACCTGCGAACCGATCGGCAGTGCGCACGAATCGGGGATACGTGTGGGTTGGATTGTGCTGCACGGCAATCCGATTTCGTACGCGAAGGACGGTCGATACCACCTGGCCCATAACATTGGCATAGTGCGTATGCGTGATCAAAACATCGGGCCGTTCTTTATGGATGAGCCGGGCAAGACGAATCAATATTTTGAAATAATCGAAAAGGGAAGGGGAATGACCCAGCAGGGAATGAACGCGCGATTCGTGGGCATAGGCGGGACGCTTCGTGTAGAGGAACCAAAGGCTGGAATCGTATCCGCGAAGGTAAAGCTCGTTCTTCAGAAGATAGGCAACTCGTTGCGCTCCTCCTGCCTCCATTTGCGTGACCAGCTGAATTATTTTCATGGTTCAACGCTCCTGTGAAAAATATGTTTCGTAACTTCTATCGATGAGCGTCCTGCCCGGTCCGGGAACTCCGATTCTATAAACCCAGTTCTTCCACATAGCGCCGCCGCGCGAATTCCGCACGATGGTTGCTCTCCACAGCTTCTCTGGCCAGCCGTCCATACTTGCCGATCAAATAAGGGGAATTGAGCAGCAGTTCAATTGTCCTCTTCAGGTCTTCCGGGTTTCCCGTTTCAAACAGCAGAGCTGCCTTCCCGTTGCGCGTGATCTCCTTGTGGACCGGCAGATCGCTGAAGATGCACGGCAGCCCGTAGGACATTGCGTCCAGCGACACCAGCGGCAAGCCTTCCGGTCCCAGCGTAGGATTCACGAATACATCGGCGAGCCTGTAGAACGAGGAGGTGTCTGCGCAAAAGCCCGCAAATTGCACATTCAGATTCGCCGCTTCCTGTTCCAATGCCGCGCGGTCCTCTCCCTCGCCCACCACCGTGAGCGACAGTCCGCGCAGGCCCTCCCTGGCGTTCATGAGGCGCATCGCCTCCAGAAGCAGCGACATTCCCTTATGCTGGATGAGCCTGCCGACAAACAGCAGGCGAAGCGGCTTGATCTCGTCTCCGTTGGGCGATACCGGTTCGGGAAGAACCGGAACCCAGTTCTGAATAACGGTCAGCTTCTCCGATCGAACGCAAGTCTTCAGGCTTTCGGCAACCGCTTCGGATACGCACACAATCTTGTTCGCAGCGGGGGCCAGGTGCTCATAGAGAAAGTGCACCCGCCATCCGTTGCGTATCCAATGCCATTTGGGCTTGTCGGTAAGCAGGGTCAGATGCCGCGTGGCAAAGGCTCTGCAGCCGATCAACCGGGCCCAGGGCATGAGCGCAATCTCCGGGTAGCCGTTCACCCACACGGTATCCAGCCCGTGCCGCATCCGCAGCCACGCCAGCACCACCATGCAAAGAATAATCTGCAGCGGCCGTCCCCACTTGCTGGCGAACGCCAGATCCACCGATCTCGTCTCGCCATCGTGCGCAGCCACGGTCAGCCGGGGACTCAATTTCAGCAGCCAAAGATCCGTCTCTCCGGAAAGAAGAGTAACCAGATTCTGCAAATACGACTGCCCCCCGGTGAACTCGGTGCTCAAGTCCACCAGAGCAATCTTTCGCGGACGATTCAACCGTGTACCTCCCGTTTAGTTGGCGGTGTTTCAATTACGCGACCGCCGGCCGCGGTGCTCTCCGGACTCGTCTTCAATCGCTTGTAGTAGCCGATCAACCGCATACGAAACGTCGGCCGGAACAGGTACCATTTCACCGCCGCTGCCAGATCCTTGGTTCGCAGCCGGCCCCGGCTCCGGCACAGCGCGAATAGCTTACGGAAAATCCGCGCCCTGCCTCTAGTCTCCTCGCAGCGATACATGCATTCGTGGATGAGAAACGCGATATACGCGCGCGGGCTGAACAGGTCCTTCCGGGATTCAATCCAACTCAGGGAATATTCCCACCGGGCAAGCTGCGTGACGCGCGATCTCTCCGGCTCCACGTACATGATGTAAAGCGGCTCTTCCGCCATGGCGGCAACCGTTGTGCTGTTGTGCATCGCGCGCAGGTACCAATCCCAGTCCTGGTGGCACTTCAAACCCTGGGTGAACGGCACATCCAGAAAGAGCTCCCTGGTCGCCAGGTAACTGGATGTTTGCGGGCCGCAGGTATGCCGAAAGCCATCCTCCTCCTCGAAGAACATGTACTCGCTGATATCCTCGCCCGCGCGCGGTACCCTGCGCGGTGCCACAACATCCGAATGTCCCGGCTGCCTTTGCAGCCGGCGGCTGGTGATCAGGCGGTGTCGCGCGGTTACATTGGCCAGCATGGCCATCTGTTTGGCGAGCTTTTCCGGCAGCCATTCATCGTCGTCGTCCAGCATTGCCACCCATGTTCCGCGCGCCGCACGCACCCCGATGTTTCTGGCTTCGCTGCCTCCTGCATTCTCGGCCAGTGCAATCACCCGTAGGTTTCGCACTGCAAGCGCTTCCAGCGTCTCCACGGTGACGGCATCCGGGCCATCCACCACGACCACCACTTCGACGTTGGGATAAGTCTGATTCAGTACGCTTTGAACCGCGCGAACCACAAGGTCGGGACGCTCCCGCGTCGGAATCACAGCCGTGATCAGCGGCAAGACAGCATCCATCATCCTTCAGTTCTCCGAAATTTCATCGTGACCGGGTCGCTGGCTCTTGGGTCTATGGCTCGAATCGAATCCAGCGTCTTCCAATGAGAAAAAGGAGGAGCCAGGGTTCCACCAGGTATCGCTTCCACAATCGGCCCGGTTCCGCCACCAGGCGATAGAGCCATTCCAGACCGCAGCGCCCAGTCCACCGCGGTGGCGTGGGAATTTCTCCCGCCACATAGTCGATCGCAGCGCCGCACGGCAGCATGACTACTGGACCAATCCGATCCGAGTTATCGGCGATCCAATGCTCCTGGCGGGGCATACCCATGCCGACCATAACCACGTGCGGAGAAAATGCGCGCATTTTTTCAACAACATTGTTGTTTTCTTCGCTCATCGGATCAAAATATCCATGAGCGACATTCATCTTTAATCCGGGGTACCTCTGGAGAAGGATTTCCAATCCTTTGTCGGCCACGCCAGGTTTTGAACCGAGATAAAAGACCCGCCAATTCCGCGCTGCGGCCCGCTCCAGCAGCAACGGGAACCAATCGACATAGGTCACTCGTTCAGATCGCTCGATCCGCACTCCGAACACCCTGGCAAGCAGGACAATTCCCATTCCGTCTACATGTATCCACCTCGCTTTGGAAAACAGATCTCTTACTTTGGCATCGCGCTGATAGAGATAAAGACTATGGAGGTTGTGATTGGCGACGATGCAGGGCTCGTGTGACTCCACCGCGTCCTCAACCAGATCGGTCAACTCGGAAGCAGTAACAGCGTGAACCGTGCACCCGAGCACGTCGAAGGTGCGGATGCTTTCGTCCATGGTAGGTAAGTAAGTGCTCATAGCCTATTTGCACCCTCTCAACTGAAGCGAATTCTCAAAAAAAGCGGAAGGATTTTGGAGCCGCGCAGAAATCCAAGAAAAGTGGGACGTCGATAAGTCGTGAGCATCTCTTGTCGGTACGAACGGAGTCTGCCTGCACAACTGCCAGCATCGTTGAACTTCAGGCCGCGCCGCTGCCCTTGAGAACAGCAGGTATAGTCTTGGCCAGAATTTTGAAATCGAGCCAGAGCGACCATTCATCCATGTACTGAATATCCAAAAGCATCCACTGATTGAAGGAGATTCCGCTGCGGCCATTCACCTGCCAAAGACAAGTAATGCCCGGTTTGACGCTGAACCGGCGGCGTTGCCAATCCTCGTTAAAGCCTTCGTAATCGCGCACCGGCAAGGGTCTGGGACCCACCAGGCTCATGTCGCCGGCCAGCACATTCAGCAGCTGCGGCAACTCATCGATGCTGCTTCTGCGCAGGAACCTGCCGAGCGGCGTAATGCGCGGATCGTTCTTTATCTTGAAAACGGGGCCTGTGGCTTCGTTGTGCTTCTCCAGTTGCGCCATGAGTTTCTCGGCGTTGGGAACCATGGTTCGGAATTTGAATATCTTGAAGCGCCTCTTGTTCAGTCCGATTCGCTCCTGCAGGAAGAATACGGAACCCGGGGAAGTAACCCGGATTGCAATCGCCGCAATGATCAGGACTGGAGCGACGAGCAGGAGCGCAGTGCCGGCCACGGTAATATCCAGTGCACGCTTTGCGGTTCGTGGCCAGAATTCGCTCGAGCCTCTATAGGTCGCGATGTAATGATCCCCGTCAACATCTTCGGCGCGCCAGCGGGTAGTCTTCAAACCGAAGACATCGGAATTGAAGCGCACTGTAATTCCATGCTGCTCGCACAGGCTTGCAACTTCATAGGAGTGCTTGTAGAACGATCCAAACGGCAAGTTGAAGGCTACCTCGTCGACCACATTTTGCCGCAGGTAATCCGCCAGGCCTGCGTAATCGCTGACGACGTTAAATTCTGTTTCCTTGAATGCTGCCATCCCGGGCCATTGGTCGTCTACAAATCCGAGGACGCGAATTCCGCGCTCGGGACTCTCTAACAGTCTTCGCGCAAACTCGACGGCACGCGGATTGGTGCCCAGGATCAACATATAGCGAAGATCTCTGCCATGGATACGCAGATAGGCAGCTATCCGCCTGATCGTCATCCGCGCGATTGACAACAAGAGGGTACCCGTCATCCAGAAAATCACCAGGAATCGGACGGTCATCATCTGAATGGAGAACAAGGACGCCAGAGCCACAAAGCACGCCGTATTGAGCGTCATGGCTCTCAAGACATCCAGGACCTCATTTCGGCGCCTCGACAGCCGTCTCGATCTGTATAGACCGCAAATCTGAAACACAACATGACAGATGAATAGCGCCAAAATGAATATCAGAAGATTGACGACCCGCGTTCGCATCGAGAGGAACTGCACAAGGGAGACTCCATGTTCTTCCTTGACAATCGACAAAGTAGTAAGCCCAAAAGCGAAGACCAGGATAGCAAGATCAAGAAGCTTCAGAAGGCCAATGGTTAAACGGTGCTTTTCATTCATGCCAATTCTCCATCGTCCAGGTTGGTCGAACTTGTGATGGTCGAACAATAGTCGCTCTCGAAATCGAATTAGTGTCTTTGCGTCACCTCCTCGATGCGCCTGGAAGTGATCGGCAACCCAGAGCCTTGAATTAACATTCGGTTGACTCCTGGGAATCGATTCGAGAAGCTCGCGACGTCTCGCACCTGGTGGAAGGTTATCGACTGCTATGTGGACAGAAGTGTTTCGTCTTGCGGCGCACGGCAGCGTTCATCGCGCGCAAGCGTTAAGGAAACTCTGAATAAGCCGTGGGGTTTTCCTCAGGGGCTAATGCCTGCAATTTTCCGCCCCCAATTGCGGCATGGCTGAAGCCGTGCCCTTTTAAAAACAAGGTTATGAATTAGCTTCTAGTCTTAATGCCCAGAATAGATGGCAGCAGCGCCGGCTGCACCAGCAATGCCCGCAGAACTGGTAATGAACAGATTCTTCGCATAGCTGAAGGGAACATAGAGGATATCTCCGGGCGCCATGGCGAAGTCCGGTTGCTTCCCCTTCTGGATCTCTCCCAGAGACACCTGCATTTCGCTGTGATCGGCCTTTCGAATAAGTCGCGCATGTCCTAGCTTGGCAGTCTTTGCCGCTCCGCCCGCGATGGACAGCGCTTCGAGAAGGGACATCTTGGATTCGTTGTCGCTCATGGCGAACCCGCCCGGCCGGTTCACGTCGCCCAGCACGTAGACAATTCCAGCCTTTGCTACGACAACAGTATCTCCGGGATTTACCAGTACCTGTTCTCTAATCGCTTGTTGACCATCGTTACTCAGGTTGTAGCGGATAGGATTGGTCTGGTCTCCATGCCGTTCCACCAGGACGTCCCGATCCGCGTCTACATTCAGTCCGCCGCCCAGCGCGATTACATCGAGGATCGGCCGCGGAGTTGCGATTGGATAGGCGCCGGGAGTTTTGACTTCTCCGATCAGAGTTACTTCCTGGGTGGCATATTGGTCAACCACCACCGATACCTGGGGATGGTTCAGATAGTGAGCGCTCACGTAGCGATCGTGGATCGCGGTGGCCGCCTCGCCGGGGGTCATGTTTACCACCCGTACATTGCCGACGCCCTGCACCGGCACATCGCCCGCATCGGTCACGCGCGGTTCCTGTTCCAAATCCGGCATGTCCAGGACTGAGATGTGAAGCTGGTCGCCGGGGCTGATCAACAGGCTGTTGTTTGCAGGAGATTGTGCAACAGTCGTCCCGGCCATAACTGCAAACAGAGCGGTTTCGAGTATCGATAAAGTTTTCATCTCACGCCTCCCGGTAGTAAGTAGTGCCTTTGTAACCGTAGAACTCGTCGAAAGATGTAGAGCCGCGATGTACCCCGTTCACCACGATCCCGACGTTCTTGCATTCAACATCGTGAAGCGTGTGATAGGCGCGCTGCAGGCTCTTTTGCGTGCTCCGCCCATGGCGGGTAACAAGCAGTGTGGTATCGGCGAACCGCGATAAGATCAGGGCGTCGGCGACAGCCAGAACCGGTGGGCTGTCGATGAGCACATAGTCGTAACTCCGCGTCCACAGCCTGGCCAGGGTTTGCATTCGCTCAGAGCCGAGCAGTTCCGCAGGGTAGGTCGGGTCTGGCCCTGCGGTGATTACCGAAAGCCTCGGCAGCTCGGAAAACGGCGTTCTGACCGCGGGTTCGCCGCTACTTGCGAGCGCATCGCTCAAACCGCTCGCCTCGTGGTCGGTCAAGCCGTGTATCCTGCGCTCAAAACCCATGTAGCCTGAGAGTCCGGCGCTGCGCATGTCCCCATCGATCAACAGAACCCTCGATCCGTTCAGCACCAGGGCCGCTGCCAGGTTCAGACTCAAGGTGCTCTTGCCCTCCTGTTCCGCCGCGCTCGTAATCAGGATGGTCCTTGGCGGCAGACCGCCCCGCTGAAGGAGCAAGGAGGTGCGGAGTGCGCGCAACGCCTCTACGTATGCGGTGTTCGGGCCGTCCAGAACAGCTATCCTGGGGGCCACGCTATCCAGGCTGCCGCTGCCCAGTCTGCGACGCAGAGAGCCGTTCTCCGACGTCATGGGAAGGACGGCAAGAATTTGGGTGTGGAGCGCATTCTCGATGGTTGCCATTGCCTCGATGCGGTCACTGGTGGCGTCGGAAAACAACGCGCCGGCGGCCCCGACAAGGCAACCGCACAGCACCGACAATGCCAGGCAAATGGGAATGTCGGGAAGCGGCCGCGATGGAACTCGTCCTCCATCCACCACCGATACATTGGACGAACGCAATCCCTCGATCACTCCGGCCTCCTTCAGATGAGAGTAGAGCGTTTGATAAAGCTGCCGCGAGTCTGTTGCTTCCTGGCGGGCAATGAGCAGCGCGATCGCCTTGTCGTTCATGCTGTCCGCATTTTGACGCTGTTGATCGTACACGCCACGCATTTTGTCCTCGACCACTTGAGACGCCTTATAGTCGTTCGCAGCGCGTTGCCCTATCCGATCGACTTCGGCCTTGATCTGGCTATTGATGGAATCAAGACTCGCCTTTTCGTCGATGAGCCGGGGATTCGCAGAACCGTATTTGGACGTATCGGACGCAACCTGAGTGGCCAGTGTCGCCTGCTGGGTGCGCAGGTTCTGCAGCAAGAGGAAAGAATTGTTCACCGCCGGCGATGCTCCGGCAAGAGAGGAGCCGGCCAAACCCGAAATCAGCTCCGGGTCGCCATTCTGGACCGACTTGTAGAGGGCACCCTTCATGATGCGGTTCGAAGTCGCCTCGGCCAATGTTTGGGTCGATTGCTGCAGCCGGTCCAGAGTCGCGCTGTAGGCAATCTCCTTTCCTTGCTGATCTGAAATTCCCAGGCTGTATAAACCGGACTGGCGCTGGAGTTCCTCCACTTTGCCCTGTTGCTGTTCGGCCTCCTTCTTGATGTCTCCCAGTTGACTGGATAGCCAACCGGCGACTTGAGTCGTGGCCTTGTATCTGCTGTTCAGCGTGTAGTCCACCAGCGATTTCGCCACATCGTTGACCACCGCAGCGGCTATCTTCGGATCGGAACTGGTGTACTGGATGTCGATCAGCCGGGTCCCGGTCTCGGGACTGATCTTCAAGTGCTTTTCGAATACCTTGATGGCGTGATCCCTGCGGTGCGGTGCGTTATCGAGCGACGCCGTCGTCGGGTCCTTTGCACCACTCGGCGTAAGCAGCGATATCGCCCATCCAAGCGGATTGAAGGCCGGCTTGAAGTCCTCGGTATTTTCGAGATTCAAATCCTCGATTACTTTAAGGGCCAGGTCCTTCGATTGAAGGATGGTGGCTTGCGTCTGCAAGGTGATGCTGGCGTCCAGCGCGTCGGGCGGTTCCTGTGCCTGGCTGGTAAGATTCTCCAGACCCAGGCCGTCCGTCGCGGACTTTTGAATCTCTATCTCGCCCACGGCCCGATAGCGGGGCTTCAAGAAAAGGCAGACAACCACCCCCAACAGAAAGCAGACACCCACCGACCAGCCAATCACTGCCCGGCGCCGCTTCAAGACCTGCACAAGACCTCGAATGGTTAATTCGTTGTTCACGGTTGCGGGTGCACCCTCGACAATCGTAAGTTGGCCGGATTGGTTTGCGAGTCGCTTCAAAGTAATGCCTCCTGCGTATAGGTTAGGTAACCCTGCACAGCTTTGAGATCTGCAGGGGCGGATGCGTTCCGGAGTTATCGAGCCTGCCTGCCGATCGATTCGTCAAGCTGCATGTCGTTCGATTAGCTCCACATCGTGCAGTGAGATGCTCACGGCAAGCGATTTTTGAATCATCTCGATTGCAATCAATAAGCGGGACGGTGCATTGCTCTGCAGAAGCCGGCCTTCCAAGCCGGCCAACGGTCCCCGCACAACGCGGACGCGGTCGCCTTCTTCAAGAAATGGAAGCACCGCGCATTCGACTCGGCGTGCAAGCACCGTGCGGATATCTTCGATCTGTTGATCGGGAATCGGCAGCGGTCCTGAGTTGTTCCCGACAAAACCTGCAATGCCAGGAGTTTTAAGCACGTGGAGCCGGCTGTCCTTGTTGGGATCCATGCGTACGAACAGGTAGCCGCCAAAGAGCGGTACATGCACCGTCTGCCTGCGGTCGCTCCATTGGCGGAGTTCCGATTTCAGCGGCAGAAAGTGCTGCACACCGAGCGTTTCGAGCATCGCTGCCGCTGTCTTTTCCTGTCGCGATCTTGTCCAGACCGCAAACCAGCGCGAATCCGATGCATCCGTTTCCAACCGCTCTTCCATCATCCCAACACTCCGTGCACGACTGGTTATCGCCTTTGGCCGGCTTGCGCGATTCCGACATAGCTTCGCCCTTTCGGTCCCAGGATTGGGTTCCGGACTGGATAACAATTCTCAACTAACTTTTCGATGACTGTAAGAAGATTCGAATAGGCTGAATATTGCTCAAGAGGTTCAGATGCATCAACGAACCCAGGTGTTGTGTTAAGAATTGTCGAGAATTCGGAGCCCGCATGACCTGTCAAGGGTTCTGCGGTTATGGTTGCGAAAAGCCATTGATTTCAAAAAACTTCGAGTGCGAAAGTTTCGTTCGTGACGGGCTCTCGATCACATCGATACATGGCGAGTAAGATGGTCGTCGTCGAATCTGCCATGAACGCCGAAGCAGCCAGCCTGTCCTGCAACTCGCATCACTTTCCCAATACACTCGATCCGCAACTCCTCGCTGCTTTGGTCCGGCGAGGGAAGGAGAACTTCAATTCGAATATCCGATCCTGCGGGAGGACAACTGGTGGTGAAGATCAAGGCCCCATCCAGCGATACATCGCAAGTGAAACCCCCTTGCGTATGCTCTATCCCGTCATTCCAGTGAAAAATGACGGGAAGTCGTAGCTTGTATCGAAATGCAGCTCGACGTTGCAAAGTAGGCTCGACGACCTGGAGAATATGCATACGTGAAGCCAGCGTAAGGCCCAGCAAGACTCTGCGCAAGCGGCCGATGGTTTGAAAAACGTGTGAGTCAAGCGTCCACGGTTGAGCCCCGCGATTCTCAAATCAAGCCGGGAAGTTGCTCCGGCGGAGGCCAAGCCAATGGAGAAGGAGTCTCAACGACGGATAGAGAAGATAGTGTCTTTTGAAAATTAATGATTTGCAATTCGGCAGAGTCGATGTAAAGTGAAGGAACGAGGCGTCGTCTTTTTAACGCGGCGAGCGGTCTGAAAGTGCGCATGCTGCCGCTCGAAAAGCTGGACATTCCCCCAGGAATGCTCTCCCGGGCAACCGAGTTCACCAAGCCGCTATTTCATACGTGAATCGACATATCAGTGACATGAACACTTACCAAGTCTGCTATGGCCACAGGTCGCGAGCAGCACAGGAGAGTCTTACCATGCCACAGTTATCGCCAAGTCTGCAGAATAATTTCAAGAGAAACTTTGAAGAACAACGTTGGAGGTCATCCAAAGCAACGGCAGAAGACCGGGTCGTCAAAATTACACGCGATGCGGCGCCTGCATTTCGGGTCTTCATTGCCGACCGGGATTCCATGAGCAGCGATCTTCTTGCCAGCGCGCTGGTCCGCGATCGTGGTTGCGATGCCGCCGCGATTCAACCCACCGACCTCCTTCCTGCCCTGGCGGCGAACGAGGTCGATCTTGTGGTTGTGGGAGTCGATCTCGATTCGAAACCGGGAAGCGGTTTCGATTTGGCGAATGCCATTTGCCGCACTCACCCGAATACTTATATCGTCATTCTTCTGAATCAAACCACGCGCGAATTGGTCATCAACGCTTTTCGATCCGGAGCTCGCGGCGTATTTTCCCGTCAACTGCCCGTCGCCGAGTTTCTCGATTGCGTGGAACATGTGGGGAAGGGATTCATCTGGGCCGGAAAGCAGGAAGCGGACGCCCTACTCGAAGCATTCAAGAGTATTCCGGCTCCCCATGTATCTTTAGCTTCCAATTCACCAACACTCACTGCGCGCGAATTGCAGGTGGTGCAATGCGCGGCGAAAGGCATGACCAACAGGACCATCGCCAGCGAACTGCGCCTGAGTGAACACACGGTGAAGAACTACCTTTTCCGGGTGTTCGAGAAACTGGGCGTATCCAGCCGGGTCGAGCTGCTTTTCTATTTGACGATCCGCGGGCATACCTTCAGCGCGGCAAAAGCCGGCTTCGTGAATGCCGATGGAGCCAGTGCGTAGTCCGCGGCTCCACCCGGCGTTCAGAGCGGCCCGGTTGCGCTGGTCTTTCCGGATAGGCATTCCGAGTTGGCCTTATGCCGGGCCCCATGAGTGGGATTGCACCGCATCCCCGCTCGGGAGAAAATAGATAATTAGTCGAGGGTGTGCGGCCCGATCGTGGGCCCCGGCTGCTTGTGTTTGATACCCTGATTGGTGCAAGCGGGATCGTGCAAGCGGGTGCCGGTTCTGAGGAAGGACTCGAAAGGCATTCTATGAAAACAGGGCTCATTTATCTGGCGCTTCTTGCGGGCCAGATGCATACGCTGCAAGACAAGCCCGTGGTTCATTTGCGTCCGAATCAGGACTTCATTCCCAATGAGTATGGCGGTGACCTGGTTGAGCTCCTCAATTCTCCGACAGTCATCCAGCTTCCAACGCATCCGCCGGCTGTCGATGCCCATGGAAAACCATGGGCCGTCGACGTAGAGAATTCGGGCCCCAACTCTGTCACAGTTGTTGGACGGGCCGGGTTCAGTGTGCAGGTCCGCATGGGACAGGTGGCGCATATCAAATTCACTGCCACGGGTTATTCAAATGTGCAGCAATAGCCTTCAAGAGAGTCAAGGCGGCGAATTGTAAACCCGATTTGCCACACACAGGATTACGCCAGCTTTTTCGAGTCCGCTCATTTCGATTCCGCCAGCGTGCTCTTGATGAATGCGGATACGCGGTCGTGCAGCTGCTTCAGGCTCTCGTCGCGGACGTAAACCATGTGCCCGGATTGGTACCAGTCAAACTCAATGTTCTTTGCCAGCGATTGCGGAATGGGCAGGTGCTTCTCCTCATACTGCGCGGCGAAGAACGGCGTGGCCAGGTCGTAATAGCCGCCGTTGACCATGATCCGCAACCGCGGATTGGTCTTGAGGGCCTCGGCCAGATCGACCGCTACGTTGAGATTGACGGAATTGTTGCGATGCAGCGTAATCCATTGGAATGTTCCGAACTGCGCGTCCGGCAAATAGGTCTGGCCTTCACCGTACTTCAGATCGCGGCGCACGTAATCGTTGAACAGCGAGACGTAAGCCGAGGAGATGGCCGAACTCTGCGGATCGTATTCTGCGTATTCGCTCAGCGGGTTCAGGTTGGGTCCGGAGAAGCGCGTATCCAGGCGGCCGGTGGTCAGGTCCTGGTCTTCCTGCAGAGTCTTTTCAAACTCGCCACCGTTCACGCGCAGGTTGGCCCGCAGCAGGTAGGCGACCGGCAGGCCGGTGTACTGGTGCAGCTTCTCGGCAACCGATTGCTTTTCTTCGGCAGTGAGGTCCGTGCCCAGCGCCAGCGCGTGCGTGTACGGGCCCATGGTGAAGTCTTCCACTTCCTTGAGGAAAGGCTCCAACTCGGCCGGTTGCTGCGGCAGCTTCTTGTGGTACCAGGCGGTGGCGGCGTAGGTGGGCAGCGCGAGCACATAGGGCAGGTCGACGCCGGGATTGCCGCTGGGGCCGTCAATGTCGGTGGTGAAGTTGAAGATCTGCGAGAGCAGGATCACGCCGTTCAGATCGATGCTCTTCGAGTTCTCCAGAATGTCGGCCAGCACTGCGGAGCGGGTGGTGCCGTAACTTTCGCCGAAGAGGTACTTGGGCGAGTTCCAGCGGCTGTACTTGGTGATGAAGCGGGCAATGAACCGGGCAAATGCGTTGGCGTCCTCATCCACACCCCAGAACGCCTTGTCCGCATCCTTGCCGACGAGGCGGCCAAAGCCGGTGCCGGGCATGTCGATGAAGACCAGATCGCTGGTGTCGAGCAGGGAATCGGCATTGTCGACCATTTTGTATGGTGCTGCAGGCAGATGCTGATCGGTGTCCGTGACCACATGCCGGGGGCCGAGCGACCCCATGTGCAGCCAGACCGTGGAGCTGCCCGGACCGCCATTGTAGAAGAAGGTGATGGGCCGGTCTTCAGCCTTCGCGTCTTTCTTGAAATAGGCCACATAAAACATGCGTGCAAAGGCAGTTTCGTCTTTCGGCTCCTTGGGCTCGGAGATGGCGAGTTCGCTGCCGGGGATTGGTTTGCCGTCCATGCCGAGCTGCGCGTCCTGCACATCGGTTGAGCCAACCGTGATGGTCCCGGCGACGGCGGTGTAAGCGATGTGCTGGCCGCCGGCGTCAACGGAGCCCTCCGTGGTGATCTCAGTGGGAGGGGCTTTTTCGGGCGTCTTGTCGGCGGATTTGTCCGATGATTTGTCGGAGGCTGCGGGCTTTTGATCTTCCGCGCCCAGAAGCGACGGGCTGGAGATCGAGGTGAGAACAAGAAGGGCAGCGAGGAGTGTGCGGGGAATGATCAAAGGGCGCTCCATTGGGCGGATCAAGTGAAGCCAGTATAAGACTATCGGCTTTAGATCCACGATTACATTAGCAAGCCCGCACCCGAATGTGACCTTGCTGCGCGTAATCCAGCAACTTGCTGTCGCGAGTGATGAGCGTGTGGGCAAAAGCGCGGGCAGTGGCGGCAATGATCCGGTCGGCTGGATCGCCTGGAGGCACACCTGGCAGCGTCGACGATGCGAGCAAAATCTGCGGAGTGAGCGGTGCGAGTCTGATTCCAGGCATTTCGATGAGCGAATTGAACCACACGTCGGGAGGGATGGTCAGTGTCAGGCGCCCCTTGCCGACAAGCATTCCCACCTCCCAGGCGGTGAATGGAGAGACATAAACCCCGGCGTTCGCGGAGTAGGCTTTTTGAATCGTCTTGCGGCTATCGACGGACAGGGGCATCCGCTTCACGATCCAGATTGCCGCACAAGTGTCCAAAAGGACTGAGCCGGTCATCTACTTATTCGCTTCCCATTCCACATCGAGAGGATCGGTGAGGTCTACGCCTGGAGCGATGGCTATGGTATCGCGCATCGCACCCCAGAGTTCAAATGGGTCGTCTCCGTCCCTGCCGATTGGCACAATGGCGGCAACAGGCTTGTTGTGTTTCAGCAAGACAATGCGGTCGGTTTTTCCTTGCGCCACCTCGTCGATCAAACCCAGGCACTGCGCCTTGAAGGCGGTAACGCCGATGGCGTTTTTGTTCTTCGTTCCAGCTGTCAAGGTTGATCTCCTACTATGGACCATTGTAAATGGACCATATGCAACATGCAAGGGGATGTTCCCTATTTCTGCGGCTTATCGAACGGTTGCTTGTCGGTGATTCTCGGCCGGTCTTCGGCTTGCAATTGCTTTGAAACTGCCTCCACTTCGCGGAAGACGCGCAGCAGGTTGCCGCCCAGAATCTTGCGAATGTCTTCCGCCGAGTAGCCGCGATCGAGCAGGGCCTGCGTGATCTTGGGCAGGTCGGCGGGCGAGTCGAGCCCTTCAGGCAACTGGCCGCTCACGCCGTCGAAGTCGGAGCCCAGGCCTACATGGTCGATCCCTGCAACCTTGACGATGTGGTCGATGTGATCGATGAGCATCGACAGCGGCGGCCGCGGGATGCGGTCCATGTAACTGCGCTGGATTTTTTCCTGGTCGGAGTAGGTGAACTCTTTGCCCTCAGCCTTGGCTTTGGCCTTGGCGTCCGCCACCGCCTTGTCCACTTCGGGCTGCTGCGCTTTCGCCGCGTCTTTATAGGCCTGCGAGACGAAACCGGAGAAATAGTTGACGTCGATGACGCCGCCCTTGGAGTTCGGTCCGCCGGAGTTGGCCACGGCGCGCAGCATGTCGTCGGTCATGTTGCGCGGCGCATCGCACAGGGCGCGCGCATCGGAGTGCGATGCGATGACCGGCGCGCGTGTGATGACCAGCGTGCGATAGAAAGTGTGGTCGGAGACATGCGAGATGTCCACCATCATGCCCAGGCGGTTCATCTCGTAGACCACATCCTTGCCGAACTCGGTCAGGCCTTCCTTGGTATGCGGTATGGCCTTGTCATCGATGTCGCCGGACGAGTCGGCCCAGTCCGTCGAGTTCGACCAGGTGAGCGTCATGTAGCGCACGCCGAGCGCGTAATACTGGCGCAGCAGCGCAAGCGAGTTCTCAATCGAGTGCCCGCCCTCAATGCCCATCAGCGCCGCAAACTTGTGGGTGCGATGCGCGCACTCGATGCCTTCGGGCGTGGTGACAAACATGATCTGGTCAGGATATTTGGCAACCTGCTGCTTGACGGCGTCGATCAGCTCCAGCGTGCGGCGCGCGTATTGGCCCTTGTAAATCGAGGGCTCGACCCAGATGGAGAAAAACTCGGCGCCCTGGTTTCCCTTGTGAATGGAGTCCAGATTGAGGTTGCCGCCATTGAGCGGATCGCCGAGGTTGAAGTGCTCATCGACAAAGCGCTGCGGCGTGTCGGCGTGCGTGTCGATGATGATGGTGGACTTCTCGACCTCGGCGGCGGTGTTCTTTTTCGGTGTCATGTTCGGGGCTGGTTTGACTGGAGTTTGGGCGCAAAGGATGGCCGGGATGGCGAGGAGCAGGATGGTGACGGGAATACAGGCTCGCATAGTCTTTCGGTCAGTATAGATCGGGGAAGCGGACAATAGGGAATTCAGGCCTGAATGGACGCCTGAGCCCTCAGCCGCTAGTCTAGTTTCGTCCAGTCGGGACGGAATTGCCGGAGGCTTTTTCCCGCGAGGTCCAACACGTGAGGTCCAATGGGATCCAATCAATCACCTGCACAACGAACGGAGCCGGCAGTGGGCAGCAAGCCCGCTTCAACCGGTTCGATCGTCCTGATTATCGCCGCACTGGTGTTGCTGGCGGCCGGCGCGATTTATTTGTTTACGACGAATCCGGCAACAGGGTTGTGGGCGCAGCGTTACAACCCGGCAGGGAACTGGCCGCTCTCGACGCTGCTCGCGGCGCTGCCGGTGGTGGTGCTGCTGGGCGCGATGGCCATGCTGCGCCTGAAAGCGCACACGGCGGCGGCGCTCGGGCTGCTGACCACGCTCACTGTCGCCATCGCGTTCTACCACATGCCTGTGCGCCTGGCGTTGACCACCGCGGCCTATGGCGCAGGCTACGGACTGTTTCCCATCTGCTGGATCATTCTGCCGGTTATTTTCCTTTATCAACTGACGGTAAAGACGGGGCGATTCCTGGCGCTGCAGCAGAGCGTGGCCAACATCACCGACGACGGCCGGCTGCAACTGCTGCTGATTGCCTTCGCATTGGGCGCATTCATTGAGGGCGCCGGCGGCTTTGGCGCGCCAGTCGCGGTGTGCGGAGCCATTCTCATCAGCCTCGGCTTTCGCCCCATCCAGGCCGCCGGCCTTTCGTTGATTGCCAACACCGCGCCGGTGGCCTTCGGATCGTTAGGAATCCCGGTAATTGCGCTGCACGGCGTTACGGGGATCGATGTGCTGGTTCTGTCCAAGGTGGTGGCTCTCATCCTTGTGCCGTTTTGTTTGCTGGTGCCGTTCTGGCTGGTGTGGATCTACGCCGGTTTTCGCGGCATGATCGAGGTCTGGCCGGCTCTGCTGGTCGGCGGAGGCACGTTCGCATTCACGCAATGGGCAATGGCCATTTACACCGGGCCCGGCCTGGTGGACATTGCCGCCTCGACAGCAACCATGGCTGTGCTCGTGGTGTTTTTTCGCTTCTGGAAACCCAAGCGCGTACTCGACGCGCGCGGCGAGGACATCACGACTCGACCCCGCGCGCGAACCGTGCAGAGCACGGGAGCAGTATTCAAAGCCTGGCTGCCCTGGCTCACGTTGAGCGTGATGGTCTTTGCCTGGGGCATTCCGCGTTTCTCTCAATGGATGGACGCGAAGACTTCTCTCGCCATCCCGGTTGCGGGTTTGCATAATATTGTCCAACGCGTTCCTCCCGTCGCCCCGGCGCTCACGCCCGAACCCGCAGTATTCAACCTGAACTGGCTGGCGGCTAGCGGCAGCGGAATCCTGGTTGCGGCATTGCTGGCAGGGTTCTTCATGGCACTCGGTCCACTCTCGCTGGCCAGGGCCTTCGCGCACACCATCTTCAGCGTGCGTTTCACCATGATGACCATTGCGGCGATGCTGGCCTTGGGCTACGTGATGCGCTACTGCGGACTGGACGCGACGCTGGGCCTCGCATTCGCGCGCACCGGAGTTCTCTATCCATTTTTCGGCACGCTGATTGGATGGGTTGGCACAGCGACAACAGGCTCAGACACTGCGTCGAATGTCGTATTCGGAAGCCTGCAGCAAGTAACGGCGCGCCAGATTGGAGTCTCCCCGGCGCTGATGGCCTCGGCTAACTCAGTGGGCGGCGTGATGGGCAAGATGATTGCCGCGCCCAGCATCGTGGTGGCCAGCACGGCAACGGAAAGCTACGGACAGGAGGGACCGATTCTACGTTTCGTCTTCTTGCATAGCCTGGCGCTGGCGGCGCTGGTTGGTGGGTTTGTTCTGCTCATGGCGTATGCCGCGCCGTTTGCCCGGCTGATAGGGCAATAAGGAATGAGTGAGGCGGCGGGTTCTTCAAGACGGGAAATCCCCCGGCCACTGTCCTGAATCAAAGATCGTCTTTGTTCTTCGGCTCCGGCGCGAACACGTCGTCGGCCTTGTGCCACTGGCCCGGCTGTTCGAAGCCCGCGCCCTCCAGTCCGATCTTGTAGGCGCCTTTACCGTCTTCACCGGTTGCGCGCGCCAGGATGAAGCCGTCGTAAGTCAACCCTTTTTCGGTGATGACGATTACTGTCTGATTCAACTCGAACATGGAAGTCTCCCGCAGTTGTTAGGAATCCTCGCTTCAGCCTAATCCCTTTCATGACGCTTTGCATAGGAGGAAGGCAAGCGCGTTGCCCCGACCGCGGCGCATCGGTCGCAATCGCCAGCAATGCGTTGATGGCCAATGCGCTGTCGCCGGAATGGCCGCCGGACCGGGTGCGGACCGAGTACGGATCGGCGCGGGCGCGGATTGCCTGAGGTGCTGCGCCGGCGCAGCACCCTGGA
>Ga0182024_10001054_pt1 | contig 71574 bp, 60 predicted proteins | sample P32metaG_FD_120480 | JGI IMG/M metagenome (GOLD analysis project Ga0182024, IMG submission 120480) | Permafrost microbial communities from Stordalen Mire, Sweden - P3-2 metaG (Illumina Assembly) | ecosystem: Environmental > Terrestrial > Soil > Wetlands > Permafrost | place: Sweden: Stordalen...
AACTGCGTACGGTTTCGGATATCGCGTTCTAGAAAATCCCGAACAGTAGCCCTCGATATCCAGGGAAATCGTACCTAACGGTACGTGACAAGCATGTCACGGTAAAATGACGAACAGGTTACACAAATAATTAACAATTAGTTCAGAATTAAACCATTAGATAACTAGAGCTCACTGACACCTTCCCCGTGGCTTGCGGCAACAGGCCGACTGCTGGTGCGGATATTCCCACCAGCTTCAAAGACAATTTGCCGGTAACCAGGGGAGAATCAGTGAAAATCAAAGGCTTTTTAATCGGACTCGTTGTCTTGAGTGCAACGGTCCTTTCAATCCAACCGGTACATGCGCAAACCGACTCCGCGCTGCTCGATGCACTTGTGAAAAAGGGGCTGCTATCCAATCAAGAGGCTGAAGACGTTCGCGCCGACGAGGAAAAGGATTATTCCGACATGGCCATGAGCAAGATCAGCCTCTCGTCCTCGATTAAGAGCATCACGTTCTACGGTGATCTACGCCTTCGTTATGAATTACGCGACGGCAGCACGGGCGCCGGGACGGCCACCAATGCGAGCACGATCCTGGGCCATGGTGACAGCGAAACGATGAATCGCTGGCGGTATCGCTTGCGCTTCGGTGTGAAGGGCGATCTCTACGATAATTTTTCCTATGGCATCCGTCTCGCCACCAACCCGAATTATGACCGCTCGGGCAACGTGACATTCGGCCACAGCGATGCGGCCGGTCCGTTTGGCAAAGACCAGAGCCTGCTATCCGTTGACCAGGTTTTCCTCAGCTATAAGCCCAATTCGGATTTCACCCTGACGGGCGGCCAAATGCCCAATCCGCTCTACACCACGAATCTGGTTTGGGACGACAACCTCAATCCGGCCGGGGCGGCGGAACAGTGGGACCACACCTTTAATGACAACGTGGAGGTCTTTGCCACCGCGGGTCAGTTCGTTTATCAGGCCGCTTCGGGCAACGGTATCACCAATACCATCGGAGGAAGTTCAAATTTTCCGAACACCTTCATGTATGCCGAGCAGATTGGGTTCAAATACAAGTTCGACGACAACACCTCCTTCAAGGCAGCGGCCACGATGTACAGTTACAGCGGAACCGAAAGCACTTCGGCGACAACAGTGGCCGGGCTGTATAGCTCCTCGCCGCTCAATCTGACCGGGGCCAATCAGAGCCCGAGTTTCTTCAATGGTCCCTTCGTGGGCGCCGCTTCCGCGCCGACGACGAACATCTCGGGCATCAACGACCTGCTCGTGCTGGAAACGCCCATGGAGTTCGACTTCAAGGCGTGGGGTGTACCGATGCGCGTCTTTGGTGATTTCGCCTATAACTTCGAGGCCAGTGCGCGAGCCGATGCGGCGCGCGGGGCGATCGAGGCCATCAACGGCACGACGTCCACGGGCAATGTCGGTGTCACCGGGACGGGCACCGTCGCCGGGAACAATGCCTTGGTCAATTCGCCCACCTTCCAGGGGGTGCTGACCTCGGGCAAGGGACTGCTTGATCAGGCGGCCTATCAAATCGGTTACGAGGCCGGCGCTCTTAAGAAGAAAGGCGACTGGCAAACGCGTCTTTACTGGCAGAGCACGGGATACTACGCGGTTGATCCCAATCTGATCGATGCGGACATCTTCAATGCCGCGACAAACATGCAGGGCGTGGTCGTTTCCGCCAGTTACAACTGGACCGACGGCCTGACTTCCACCCTGCGCTATGGCTACGCGATGCAGGTGAACGACAAGCTCGCCACCCCGAACGTGAATCAGGATCTGCAGCTGGGCGAAATGCAGCACTACAACCTGTTTCAAGCCGACCTGATGTGGAAATTCTAACCCGCGCAAAATAAATAAAATTATGAACCAGACGACGAGGACCAGTCTTCAGGAAGCGCCTTCGCAGTTGATGGGCGTCTTGGGCATCATGGGGTGCGCGGCGCTCAATAATCTTCGCGATGTCGCGCAGGCCCTGGGCCGGCACGATTTCGCGGGACTTTCGCGCGTGGCGGAACGCAACGCCAAGCAAAGCCGTCTCCGCGCCGAGATCGAGGAGCAGGTTGTCGGGGAAATGTTCCGGATGTCGGTCGGAACTCGCGACGGGCGTAAATTGATCCTGACGTCGCAAGCCGCCTTGATGTTTGAGCGTATGGGTGCTCGAACGGTTGAGCTATCCGAGTTATGCCGCCTGATCATCCGCGATCCCCGGCCCAGCCGGACAACGGAAATCAAAAAGCTGATCGAGCACGCGGTCTTTATTGCCGACAAGGCCGCCACGGCCTTGGTGAAGGAAGACCTGATGACGGCCAAGGCGGCTCTCGAGCAAAAGCGCGCGGCTGTTGAACTCAATGTGCGAATTCGTCTCCATCTCGCCTCGCCGGCGGCCAATGGTGAAGATGGTGCAGTTCGCGCCGGCATTCTCGGCCAGATCGCCTGCAAGGCGCACGGCATGATCGAGGACGCAGGCCAGCTCGCCGCGGATATCATTATCTTTCTGGAGAAAGCCGAGCTTTAGGACCTCTTAGGTAACGAGTGCACACACATTTTTTGCGTGATATTGCGTTATTCTGCGTAGGTGCGTGAAAAGGAGTGCCTGTCGAACGCGCTGAATCACGCAAAATTCACGCAGGAACACGCAGAATCGCGCACGAGATGAGAGGGTTCAACTCCCGCCTCCTCCACCTCTGTAGATTTAGAGTACACCGAGCCGCGAGCCATTTTGTGCGAAGAGGCGACCCTCAAAGATGCCGTCTTCTTCTTCGCTAAATGGCGGCTATGCACCTGCCAGCGTTCTATTTCTGATGTCGTGGAAGAACTCCTTAGGCACGCGACGCCGCAAACATCAGCATGGGTGGCCTTATCCGAGGTTACAAGGGCTTGGCGGCTAAGCTTCGCACTGCAATCAATCTGCGTTGTGAAGGCTCATTTAACATCGATCGGCATCTTGAAGATCATTTTCGTAGGGGAAGACAGTAAATACTAATCGGCATTTCGCTCGAAACCAGGCTTGGCGCGATGCGAAGAGCCCTCGATATCAGATATTGGCTCAGTGCCAGGCGCGTAACCCCCCCCGGGAGATCGCATTGGGCGAGCCTAGAGGCGAAGGAGAGCGGTGGAGGGGTTTATGTTATAAGACCTCGCTTTATTCTCGTAGGCCATTTGGTCATCAAGAGACAGTTGCTCTCATTGCCGTTGCGCATAAGCATTCGGCCAAAACGTTAATCGCCTACGCATGGGCTTGCGGCTTACCCAGGAGCAATTGGCAGAGAAGATAGGCGTCAGCTGGACTTACTTGCAGCCGATTGAGGCTGGACGAGCAAATCCGACGATCCAAGTCTTCGACAGAATTAGGAAAACCGCCAGATGTTGCTGGGACGAGTTCATGCGCAGCTCTCAAGCAAAGGGCTAGATCTCCTTGCAGTTATCGGTGACGGCAATCCTTCACGTCGGGCAAAAGTTCCAGGGCGCCATAGCGATCGATCGACAGAATGGCATCTGCTGCGTGGCGACAATCGTGGAACAAATCGCGTAAGGATGTTGCAGTTCCGATATAGGTTCGGCTCATATAAGTAAGATAGTGCATGCGATTGTTAAGAACGTGCATTTACAATTTTGAAAGATTCGACGAGGGTGATAGTAGCAAGTACGAGAAACATTCATACAGCCGATGCATGTGCTTTCCTTACCCTGCGAGAGAAATATAACGTCACTAACCCAACTCATACCCAGTATTCCATGAAAAACCTTAAATTAATATTCCGCCTCGGCGTGCTTTTTACCGGCACGTTGTTTGTGAGTTCCGGTTTAGTTCGTGCACAGAATGCAACGCTCACTTGGGATCCCAGTTCGACGGGCACGGGTTCGTACGGCTCAGGAACCTGGGACGTCGGCACGACTAGCGACTGGGCCACGGGCACGGGAGACACGGTATGGCAGAATAACTCTTTTCAAGGCATCTTTGGAGGGACAAACACAGGCAGCGTGGCCACGGTTACGCTGGTTGCCCCGATTTCAGCGGATTCTCTGGTTTTCAATACTTCCGGCTACGATCTCGTCTCGAGTGCGCCGGCGGATACGTTGACCATTACCGGAGGTAATTCGATTACGGTAAATAACAACTCCTCGGAAGAAATTGACGCGGAACTCTCCGGTGGATCTGTCATCACGCCCGGCAGCCCTGGTTCCGGTACTGCCGGATCGAGTCTGCGAGTGGTGGTTAACACCGGCTCGACTTTGACCTTGGGCGGCGGAGTGGTCGATCTTGGGGGAGGCCGAACCTTCTCTTTCGGTGGAGGGGGAACCTTAAACCTGGACGGGTCATCGAATTACTACGGTTTCAGCAGTCTCAATGCGGGAGGCGGGGCGATCGTTCAAAATGCAGGCTCCATTGTCAGCGGAGCCAACGGCGCAGGCGGACCGTCCTTTTTCGATAAGCCCAATGTTGAGCTCGGAAACGGCACCGCAGGCGGCGGCACGGGCACATACACTATCAATGGCGCAGGGGCCGTCCTAAACGCCTTTAATGGAGATGTGGGCAACGCGAACAACTACACCCTTGCGGTGGAAAACGGAACGGCAAGCATTGGCAACCAGCTTAATATCGGAAATAATTCGGGCACTGCGCTCACGGATGCGGTTACGGTCAGCGGCACAGGCAACCTCATCGTGAATTCCAGCACGTCCGTGGTGACCTCGGGCACGACGGGAGTTGCTGCCTCACTCAACGTGAATGGTGGTGTGGTCGATACTCTCGGTGGAATCTCCCTGGGCGGTAATACCGCATCCTCGTCATCCGCCGCGTTGAACGTCAGTGGCGGCATTCTTGCGGTAGGACAGGCAGGCATTACCACCACCGGCGACGCAAACACCATCACCCTTTCCGGCGGCACGGTGTCCGGAACTCAAGGTTGGGTCAGCAACGCCAACATGACACTCAGCAATGCCAATGGCGGGGTCACCTTCCAGACCTCCGACATTGGCTCGACGATTGCCGGTAGCATCGGAGGCACCAATTCAAACGGCTACACCCAAACGGGAGCTCCCATTTCCATCGGGCTTACCGGTAATCTATCGGGAACCGGCGGACTGAAGGTAACAGGCAGCGGCTTCCTGAGTCTGAGCGGTGTTAATACGTTCTCAGGAGTGGCAGAGGTCACCAGCGGTGCAGAACTAACCCTGGACTCCAATACAGCTCTGGGTGCGCTCTCGACACTGACCTTGGATTCGGGCTCGCTGGTTGATCTGGATTTTTCCGGCGTCGATACCATCTTCAGCCTGGACGTGAACGGCGTGGCACAAGCGTCGGGATTCTATACGGCCGCCGACCTCGGTGGAGATGGAGACGATAATGGCCAGGGCGGTGAACTATTCGTCACGGCCCCCGAGCCTTCGACCTACGTCATGCTGGGCATGGGCGCGATCGCTCTGCTGGCAATCGGTGCTCGTCGTCGTCGGATGCAGCCGTAAGTCAGATAGGTCGACGTCTTCATTGCGTCGATCTCGAATCGGGCCTCGTGGAACTTTCCATGAGGCCCGATTGCATTCTTACCACTCCCTCGAAGTTTGTTGGCAAGCTTGGAGAACCGATCTGCGGGAAATACGACTTCCTGAGAAGATCGCATCCTATCGATGAGCCATGTTGCCGCGTGAGAGCGCGGAACCGTAGTCTTTCCCTTCAAGAAGGCGAGGCGGGAAGACCGCCGTTTATTGTGGCGGAAATTATACCAGCCTATTGAAGCTCAACGTCCAAGACGTGCCAGTTTCGCCTTGAAGATCTTCTGAAATCCTGCAGTCGCTATGTCATCGTCGACGGAGCCTAAAGTCACTCGTTCAGGTACGCAGATGCTTGTAGACGCTTCGACATGCGGAGATCATCACTTTCGGCACCGGAGACGCGTCGGCCCATCCGATTTCACTCGAAAGGTGAATAATCGGGAAATCCGTACGGATCGTTCCTCAAAAGTTTGGCAGCTGAACATCCCGTTGGTGACCAGCTGCCATGGCGACTTCAATTATTTCGCGAAAGCCAACTCTGTGCCTTCTACATCCCGCGATTTCAGATGGGTCCAGGCCACTGCATAAACAAGAATAAAGGCAAAACATGCCAGCGGCATGAGAAAGCCGAGACGCATAGAGAATTGGTCCGCCAGCCAGCCCATAAGAAAGGGCAGCACCGCGCCACCCACGATAGACATGACGAGGACGGATGAAGCCAGCTTCGTATGCTCACCAAGGCCCCGGATGCTAAGGGCGAAAATGGTCGGAAACATGATCGACATGAAGAAAAAGCAGAGAAAAAGGGCCGCCACCGAAATCCAGCCAAGGGGAGAAATAATCAGGGCCATCATTCCGGCATTGGCCGCAGCGAAAATGGTGAGCAAGACGTTCGGACTCAAAAATCGAAGAAGACTGCTGCCCACCAGGCGCCCCAACAAAAAGAGTCCCAGTGCGAAAGAAAGAAAAGTCGACGTGCCCTGCGGGGTGACATGATAAATGCCATGATCCAGGAAGAAGAGCCTTTGAAAAAAAGCGGGGAAGCTCTGCATGGAGCCGGCGTGCACGCCGGGCGCCTCGCTCACCATGTAATTGATAAAGAAACTATTGATCCCCACTTGCGCGCCAACGTAAAGAAACTGGGCCGCCACCCCGAAGAGAAAATGCCAGCGCTGCCACAGGGGCTTGCCAGACCGTTCGGGATGAGCCGGGTCGACCGGAGCTTCCTCCTCTGACCGGAGCTCGGGAAGCTTGGTGCGTGTGAAAACCACGAACAACACCGCCGCGGCCAGGGCGATGCCGACATAAGGAATATAGAGCGTGTTATTATTCGCCATTTTTTCCGCACTGCTGGAAAACACAATCATTCCCCCGATCCAGGGGCCGCAGACCGCCCCCACCGCGTTGCACGACTGGGCGATATTGATGCGCATCGCGCTCATTTCGGGCGAGCCGAGGAGGGTGGCGTAGGGATTGGCCGTCGTCTCCAGGCAGGCCAATCCGCAGGCAAGGGTAAAGAGGCCGACCAAAAAGGCCAGGTAGGTGTTGAGGTAGGTAGCCGGCATGAACCAGAAACTTCCGGCGGCCAGTAATCCAAGCCCAATCAGTATGCCGCCCTTATAACCGAACCTCCGCGCCAGTACGCCGGCCGGCACAGCCATGACAAAGTAGCCGATGAAATTCGCGAACTGGACGAGGGCCGAATGGGCCTTGCTGATATGAAGAACGTCTTGGAAATGCTTGTTGAGAATATCGAGCAGCCCGTTGCAAAAACCCCAGATGAAGAAAAGTGTGCAAAGGAGCAGAAAGGTCAAAATCCGATTTTTGCCATCGGGCGTCCGGAAAATGCCCAGGAATTTGTTCATGCGCTCGTTTCACGCCACGCTCAACGTAGAAATGCCTCGGGTAAGCCGCCATCGACCGCCAGGATCTGGCCGGTGGTTTTTCCGAGGCGCTTGCCCAGCAGCAGAAAAATCGCCTCCGCTTGGTCGGCGGTCGTGATCGGTTTCTTGGTCAACGTGCGGTCGGCGTAAAATTGCGCCAGTCGGCCAACCAAGACTTCATCGGTCTCGTCCTCGCGATGCGGGATGGCGTACTTGCCCAACGCGGCAAGGACGCGGTCGCGCGGAAACATGGCGCTCCCTTGAATGACCGTTGCCGGGGCGACGCCGTTGACGCGCACCAAAGGGGAAAGCTCCACCGCCAGCTCCCGGATCAAATGATTGACCGCGGCTTTGCTCGAGTCGTAGGCAAGGCTTCCCTTCTTCACCACCACGCCGTTCGCGCTTGTGGTTAGAACCAGGCTGCCTTCCAGATTTTGTTCTTTCCAGATCGACCGCGCCTCGTCGGCTACCAAATAGAGGCCGGTTACGTTGATGCCGAAAGTGAGGGCCCATTTCTCGTCTGGAATTCGGCCGGTTTCGTTCGGCGTGACGAAGATGCCGGCGGTGACGGCAATGGAATCGATGCCACCATAGGCGAGAACAGCCTGTCGAAGCGCAGCCCGCAGGCTTTCGCGCGAGGTGATATCCGCCGCGACCGCCGTGGCGGGACCGCAAGCGGCAGGGCCAGAGCCCGCGGCCCCCGTTCCGTTTCCATGCCGGTCCGTGATGGCTTTCACCGTTTCCTGCGCGTTGGCGAGGTTGAGATCGATGGCAACGACGTGAGCGCCCTCGTTTCCAAGCCGGAGCGCCACCTCCTGCCCGATGCCGCTGCCCGCGCCCACGACAACCACGACTTGCCGGGCAAGCTCCCTTTCTGCCGGCAGACGCGCGAGCTTCGCCTCCTCCAGCTTCCAGTATTCGACGTCGAACGTTTCCTGCGCGGGAAGTGCGCAATACCTGCTAACCGTTTCCGCGCCACGCATCACCTCGATGGCACAGCTGTAAAATTCCGCCGTGATCCGCGATTCATTCTTGTCCTTGCCCCAGGAGATCAGACCTAATCCTGGAATGAGAACCACGGTTGGGTTTGGATCGCGCATGGCCGGTGAATCCTCATGCCGGCACGCATTGTAATAGGCGGCATACTCCTCGCGATAGGTGGCGAGTCCCCGATCAATCTTTTCCTTGAGCAGCGCGACATCCAGACCGTGGGGATTCCAGTCCACGTAGAGTGGCTTGATCTTGGTGCGCAGGAAATGATCCGGACATGATGTTCCCAATGCGGAAAGCCGAGCCGCATTGTGGCTGTTGACGAAACGAAGGGTCGCCTCGTCATCCTGCCAAGTCGCCACGAAACGCTGCTGGCGGCTGACCCGTCCGCGAAACCACGGAAGAATTTGTGCGAGTACATCCTGCCTGTTCTCGGCCGGCAGCTCGCTGTATAGGGCGCCCCCAAACGTCTTGGTGCCCAAATCATGTTTCTCTAGAAAACAAGCGGCCTTTTCGATCAGGTCCAGCGTCAGCGTGTAACATTCCTCATCGCCATTGGCCCAATTGATGAGCCCGTGCTGGCCCAACACAGCTCCCTTAAGCTTCGGATTGTTCCGGCAGAGCTCCTGAAGCTTCAAGCCCAGGTCGAATCCGGGCCGCTGCCATGGCAGATAAGCAACCTCGCCCTGATAGATCTCCTTGGTCAGCTCGGGCCCGTTCGCCGCCGCGGCGATGGCGATCACGGCGTTCGGATGAGTGTGATCGACGTGCCGGTAGGGCACGAAACTATGGAGCGGCGTGTCGATGGAGGGCGCGCGGCTGTTGAGATTGAAGCTCGTGAGCGCATACATCCGCACCATCGCGTCCTCCGCCTCGCTCTTATACCCGCCAGGACGTGCGGCGTACTGCTTCTGCAGGCCAATGAGCTTGTCCTGGTAAAGGGAGGCGAAGAGCTCGCGCTTGGCCGTGCGCAGGTCCCCCCCGGAACCCTTCACCCATAGAATCGTCGCCGGCTCGCCCGTCAACGGGTCAGTCTCAGCCAATTTTGCCGAGGTATTGCCGCCCCCCGTATTGGTGATGCGCGTGTCCGAACCTAACAGATTCGAGCGGTAAATGAGCCGGTCTACGGCGTCGAGTCGCTCGGCGTGGTTGGAATCCCAAAGGTAACGGACAAACGAATAGCGGGTGTTCATGATCGGATTTTTTCGGATGAGTGGAAGTTTTTAGACAAACTGGCCGCTTGGGGTTTCGACGAAGAAACCGGCGAAGCGCATTCTCGCTTTCGCGGAAAAGTCTCCGGCAGGCTGAAACCGGCGGATACGGAATGACGAGGCTACGATGGCGCGCAGCCGCTCGGCCGATTCAACCTGACCTAGGGCGATTCCTTGGACGAGGACATTGCCAGCAGTCGTCGCCTCCGACGGACCCGCCAAAACGGGGATACCCGCCGCGCTGGCGGTCAACTGATTAAGGAGATTGTTTTGACTGCCGCCGCCCACAAGATGAAGCACGTCGAAACGGCGCCCGGTGAGCGCCGATAACTGCGACAGGACGCGCGCATAAGAAAGCGCCAGACTCTCGAGAGCTACGCGGACGAACTGTGGAGGCGATTGAGGCGTGGGCTGGTCTGTCTCGCGGCAAAAGTCCGCCATCTTCCTCGGCATGTCTCCTGGAGAAAGAAAGCGGGGATCCTCGATGTTGATGTGCGCCTGGGACGGTCCTTCCGCCTCAGCCATGCGGACCAAATCGTCATACGAGTAGTTCTTGCCCGCCTCACGCCAACTGCGATTGCATTCCTGGACGATCCAAAGGCCGACAAGATTTTTCAGGATCTGGCCACTGCCGTTCAAACCCACCTCATGCGTGAATCCCGCCTGGAGTCCCTCGTCGATCAGGCACGATTCGTTGTACTCCGTTCCCAAAATGGACCAGGTGCCCGAACTCAAATAGGCCCAGGAACAATCCGAACCGACTGGAACTGCGGCAATCGCAGCTGCCGTATCGTGCGAGCAGGAGGCCACAACGACGGCGGAGCTCAATTCTCCGCCGACTGCACCCACTCCCTGCGCTGGACCCAATGGTGTCCCCGAACTCACCATCTGCGGAAAAAGAGAAGGATGAAGACCGAGGGCCGAGATGATCTTGCCGGACCAGTCCCGGGTACGCGGGTTATAGAGCTGGGTTGTACTGACCGCCGAAACCTCGGCCACCGGAACGCCGGAAAACCTGTAATTGAAGTAATCGGCGATCATGAGAAAGCCGTTGGCCCGGGCGAAAAGAGCAGGATTCTCGTGGCGTTCGGCTTCGATCTGGAAGATCGTATTGATCGCCGCGGGCACGACTCCGGTCTCAGCATACAATTCATCGGCTGAAATCCGCTCCAGCACCCGGATCATGCTCTCTGCATTTCGCGGATCACGGTAACAGCGCGGTTCCACCACCGGCCGTCCCTCGGTATCCACCAGAACGCAATCCACTCCCCAAGCGTCCGTGCTGATGCTTGCAATCGGCACGTTTAATCGAGCGACGGCGCGGAATCCTTCCAAGATTTCGCGCTCGATCGCCGCGATGTCCCAAAACAATCCGCGGCCGCGTGTGAATAAGCCGGTAGGAAACCGATGGATTTCGCGAAGCTCGAGCAAGTCATCCACGAGGTGGCTCAGCATGACTCGGCCACTCTCCGCGCCGAGATCGACGGCCAAACTGTAACGGGGGCTCATCGCGTTCGGTTCCCGAGCTTGGTGGCCGGAAAGAAGTCGGGCATGCGCTCTTGGAGGACGAAATCGCAACCGTTGCCGCCCCTCCGAAATCGCCTTATCCCACGCGGCTTTTGGCCGTGGTCCCGTTGGTCCGTTTGGAGATGGCCTGGTAGCCGAGTTCCTGGCGCCGATGATGCTCGTCCAGACGAGTCTCGATGCGATGGGAAATGCTGTCCTCGAGAAAATCCGGACCGCCCACGCAATAGGTCCCGAGGAGCACGGAGGCCCATTTTTCGAGCATGAGCAGGATATTCGTTACTTCCCTCTCGGATTGTCCTAGAGCCACCGGACCATGGTTCTTCATCAAGACGACCTTGGGTGGAATGCCGTGCTCCTCGATATAGGCGGAAAGCGATCTTTGCAGGGCGAGGGCCAGATGGATCCCAGGATCTGCATAAGGGACCGTGGCAACATGACGCCCACAGACGACGATCGAGTCAGGGAAGACATGCTTCTGGAAGGGCGCCGTCCCGAGCTTGCTGCATAGGATGCGCACAACCGAAAGTGCATGGGTGTGGCCCACCCATTTTGCTCCTCCCTCCTCCAGGCAGAGCGCATGCAAAAAGCTTTCGATGGAGGGAAGCTTATCCTCAGGATTGATTCGACTGGCTGCGATCACCCTTTGGATGGCCTCGTCGCTCTTATCTTCCTGCTGGAGAGCGCCCAAGATTGTGGCAGTCCGGATGCGGGTGAAGCCTTTGGCGCCGATGGTGGCCATCTCGCCGCCAGACGCTTTTACATAAAAAGTACCGTCCCCGAGATCCGCGCTGACGTTTCCCTCCGCCAGGATTGTTTGCTGGCTTCCTGAAAGCCCCAAGGTGTGAGCCAATTTAACCAGTCGTTCGAGAACGGAAGCGTGAGTCATTGAATGGGATGAAATTTGTGAAAAGAAATGATTGGGTTGGATCGTAAAAACATACCAATCTCTAGATTTTTGGTAAATGCACGTTCTTCACTTTTGTATGCACGATCTTATGTACTTTGATCGGAAGCAGGTTCAATGATCGTCCGCAAGCCGCACTCTTGAAGCTGACTGATCGGGTTCAGGCTATCCTGAGAGCGCTCAACGAGTCGGTGGAGGCCGGCCCGGGAAGATATTCGACACGTTTTCTCAATCTCTCGAGAAATGGAAAGAGTGATCTTGGCTTAATCTCGGATGCACGTTTTGTTTAGAAAACGTGTCAGGACAAGAGCGAGGAAGTGCGGCTCAAGTCAGAGGGCGCCAACTGAAAATAGCGACGGAAGACCCGGGAAAAATAAAGCTGATTGTCGTAGCCACATTGGGCAGCGACTTCCTTGATGCTGAGCTTGTCGTTGAATAGCAGGCGTCGGGCGCGATCAAGGCGGCGGCGTTCCATGTAGGCAAAAGGCGTCAGTCCCGATGATTTCTTGAAGAGTTGATGGAAATAATTTGGGGCCAGGTGCGCTTGCTTGGCAACTTCCGACAGCGAAGGATTAAGAAGAAAATGATTATCCATGAAGTTGATCGCTGGTTTGAGCCTCTCGAGGTCCATCTCCGTTTCCGAGAGGAGGGCCTCGTCTACTGGCAATTCAAGCAAGTCAGCGACCATGTACATCAGGATGGCCTCGAGGCGACAGACCAGCGTTAAAGGAGGATCCTGGCGCAGTCGACTGTGGGCCGTTTCCGGGTTTTGAAAGATTTCCCCGATGCGCTTAAACACCGGCTCAGCCCACTGCAGACGCTGTACCGGCCAGCTATGGGCCGAATGAATCCGGCTGAGACAATGATGCAGGTAAAAGGACTCGCAGGCGAAGTGAACCCAGTAGGCCATCATCTTCTTGCATGATTGTTGTCGGAGATGGTACCCCGGCACGAAGTAAAAGTGCCCGGGCTTCATGACGCGCTGGCCAGCCGCCGTTTTCACCACGGCCTCTCCACTGACTGGAAGGTATAGTTTATAGCACTGGGCGAAATTCCCGCTCTTGTTCCAAGCCGGGGTGTGCTTGAACAAGCCTCCGGCAAGAAAGTCCACATTGAAGTTTTCGACCATTGCCTTCGCAAGATTGCCGGATCCAAGCTGAAGATTGTGCATAACAATGTCAAGAACGTGCATTCCATTTGCGTCGCGTTCCTGTAGACCTGTTTGAGCTTGTTAACATTCTAATTCCTCTTTCTCCATCCTTTTATGAGCCCATTTCCCTTCCAGATCGTCTGGATTTCTTGGCCTGAAAACGTGGCCGTTCCGAGCGCATCAAACCCTTTCGATAGGGTCCTGCGCGCGCTGTTTCGGCAAACAACATCGCGAACGGCATCAGGAGTGCGTTGCAACAGGTCTGTTAGGGCAAGATCGACTCCATTGCGGTGACCGCGGGATCCTTCGTGATATCCGCCGCTACAGGGCAATTTCGGATGACAAATGGACGCGTCAGCCAAAGTCATTAGTGGCGCCATGTTGCACGTGAGAGAGGCAAAAGGCCGAACCAATCAGTTATGAGATTTATCGTCTACTTTCTTCTTTGGATCGTCTGCTCCGCCCCTCTTTGGGCGTTGGAACAACCAACCGAAAACGCCTTCATCGCCGGTGACGAGGTATCTTGGTCGACCTTGGGCAATAACGAAAACGATTCCATGCCGATCGGCAATGGTGATCTGGCGGCAAATGTCTGGACGGAACAAAATGGGGACATCGTGCTGTTGCTTGCCAAATCGGATGCGTGGAGCGGCCTGGGTCAACTTCTGAAATTAGGAAGAATTCGCGTCAGCCTGACTCCCAATCCTTTCGTGGGCTCCTCCGCTTTCACGCAGGTGCTCGAGCCGGAGCGGGGAGCAATCGAGATCAAGAGCGGCAACAATGAAGTCCGAATCTGGATCGATGCCGATCACCCCGTTGTTCACGTCGAAGCTCAGTTGGAACAACCGGGAAGCTTTCAGGCTAGCCTGGAGACTTGGCGGACCAAATCGCGGCCATACGGCGGACCTCATGGCGAAACATTCTTCGAATTTGGGGACCATCCTTTGCCCCTCGGTTTTGAGCCCGATACACTCCTGCCGAACGAGTTTAACCACCTGATGTGGTGCCATTATAATACGGCTAGTGTTTATCCTCTCGTTTTTCAGCAGGAACATCTGGAATCGCTGCTGTCGAAATATCCGGATCCGCTTCTCCACCGATGCTTCGGAGCCTCCATGAGCGGACCGGGACTCTCCGCCAGTGATGACCAGACGCTCAAATCGTCCATCGGCAGAAATTTCGACCTGAACATTGTCGCGGTAACCAAGCCCTCCGTCGATTCGACGGACGACTGGAAATCCGCAGTCGAGACGCTGGCCGATCAAATCGACAAGCTCGACTTGGGCAAGGCGTGGCAGGCGCACCAGCAATGGTGGACGGATTTCTGGAATCGCAGCTGGATCCATCTCACCGGCTCGCCCGATGCCGAAAAGGTTTCGCAAGGCTACGCGATGCAGCGTTACATGATCGCCTGCTCATCCCGCGGGCCGCAGCCCGTCAAATTCAACGGGGGTCTTTTCACCGTCGGCCACGATCTCCCGGAGGGTAAGGTTTCCACCCCGGAAGACCACGATCCCGATTTTCGCCAATGGGGAAACTGCTTCTGGAACCAGAATATCCGGCTCATTTACTGGCCCCTTATCGCCAGTGGTGACACCGATCTTCTTAAGCCTTGGTTCGACATGTACGTCAATGAGCTGCCGCTGGCCACGGATCGGACGCAGCTTTACTATCAGCATGATGGCGCGGCCATCATCGAGACGAGCTTCTTTTGGGGGCTACCCAACCTCGGTGATTTTGGTTGGGATAATCCGGGCCATGACATGCGCAGCGGCTACATGGCCTATCATATTCAGGGCACGCTCGAGGTCATCGCCCAGATGCTCGACAGCTTCGACTCGACCCAGGACACCTCCTTTGCTCGTTCGGAGTTGGTCCCTTTCGCCACGGCCATAACCACCTACTACAGTCAGCATTGGCCCCGCGATCCCGACGGCAAAATCAAAATGTTCCCGGCCCAATCGCTGGAGACCTATCAGCGCAGCGCGGTCAATCCCACACCCGATGTCGCGGGGTTGAAAAGTGTGCTTCCTCGCTTGCTGGCGCTTCCAGGCAGTTTGATTTCGCAGACACAGAAGGACCTTTGGACGGGAATGTTAAGGGACCTCCCTCCCATCCCCATGGGAAAGACCGCGAACGGAAAGTCGCCTCCCTTCGGAAAAGGTGACGACAGCGGTACTCCCATCATTCTTCCCGCGGAGAAGTATGGAGAAACCAGTAACTCGGAAAATCCGGAACTCTACGTCGCTTTTCCCTACCATCTTTATGGGGTCGGAAAGCCCGGGCTCGATCTCGCCCGTGCGACCTTCGCTGCGCGTTTATTCCCCCAGGACACCTGCTGGGGGCAGGATGGTACCCAGGCGGCGGTGCTTGGGATATCCGATGTGGCCTCGAAGGCCGTCGTTGACGAATTTACCGCCTATGGTCCGCAACGTTTCCCTTGGTTCTGGCGGATTAATCATGACTGGATCCCGGATTTGGACAATGGGGGCTCGGGAATGATCACGCTGCAGCAAATGCTCATGCAATGCGATGGCCAGAGAATCCAGCTTTTGCCGGCGTGGCCGAGCGACTGGACGGCTGATTTCAAACTTCACGCTCCGTTTCAGACCACTGTGGAAGGCCATGTCGAAGGTGGCAAGATCACGAGTCTCAAAGTGACGCCCGGCTTCCGGCAAAAAGACGTTATCTTATCTGATTCCGTCGAATCGCCCGCGGCCCAATAAGCGATCCAAATGATTGTCCTTCCCCGGGAGGGGCAAATGCCCGGAGGGCGGACGGTGGTGGATACTCGTACTTCAGGATGCCCCTGATTTCCACGCTGGGTTTGGCCGACTTCTCCTAACTTTAGGGTCACTCGGAGTGATTCCCCTGGAATCGGACGGAGTCAGGGCTTTCTCTTTTGGCCTTTGACACGCACAGAAGAACTGTGCCGTTTGTTTGGGAGGGCTCCGCGGGTCGAAGGACCCGCGGAGTATACAACCAACTGCCTTCTCGGAATGAAATAACCGAGTCGACGCTGGTTAGTCTTAACTAAAGCTCGAAATTCGTAAATGCACTTTCTTAACTTTGATATGCATTATTTTATGAAAACTTAAAGCGTTAGGCTGGCTTAGATCATATCGATCACGCAAATGTGTTGAAACGTCCGGATAAATGAATGCATCTGGAGCAGCTGTCGGTGTGGGGCTGAAGCCTGTAAATTACTTAGTCTTCTGTCGCGTCCCGCGGGGAGCTACTTGTCACGAACGGCGATGAGCAAGCGGAGTGGACCATCAAGATCCGACCGTCTCAAGGAAGAGCTTGCACGACCCAGCTCATTCGCGTGATGCGAGCCAGGCAGCCATGCAGCGCCTCGTAAAACGTTTGCCATTCGCTACCGGCCAGCTGGCCTTCCCCCCGACCGACATCGCGTGGCTCGATCCGCGGAACAGTGATCGGAAGGCGCGCGCGCTCTTCTTCCGGCGGAATGGATCGCGTGAAGGCATAAAAGGCATCCGCCAGCGCCAGGAAGTCGTCGCTGAGAGTATCCTCCGCGGCACGGGACGGCGCGGAAAAGGCATTCGGACTGCCAGCTGCCAGTGCGCGAAGCTTGCACTCATTCAAGCCAAGAAAGACAAAGCCGGCGAAGCTCACCTCTTTTGCCATGATCTCGAGTTGATTTCCGCGCACGGTCCCGGGCGTAAAGGTCAGGGTCAGCTCAATCTTGGTTTCGTCGAGCAGCATGCGGCCTGTATTCAATTCGCCATAGAGTTGGCGCCGGAATTGGTTTGCCCGGAGGCGCGCTTCCGCCAGCGGGATGCCCACTGTTACCACCTCTCGTGCGTGGCTCATCAGACGTAGGATGGAGATCAGGCGGTCGACGAGTTGCCGTCGCGAGGACGTGTACCAGAGATGATCGAAGAATATCCACATCGCCAGGATGCCAACGAAAATGCCCACAAAACGGTCGCGAATCGCGGTGAGGTCAATGCTCGTATCGAAGCCGGGAAGAAGCATGAGGAAAAAGGCCAGGACCATCTGGAATCCCGCATACGAGGAGCGAACGCTTCCAACCGCCACCCAGCCGCAACAGGCTGTGCCGACCGCCACGAGGAGCAGCAAGCCCACAATGGAATCGAGCTTCGGAATGATATAAATGACGGCCGCAAGGCCCATCAGGCCGCCCACGCAAACCCCCGTTAGCCGCAGCAACTGCTTCTGGCGCTGCGCGCCCACCGTCGCGAGAGCGGTGACCACGCACGTGATCATGGCCGTTCGGATGCCGGGCCATGCGACGGCATTGAGAAAGATTTCGCAGGCCGCGATGGCCAGCGTCGTCTTGAGGGCGAAGTGAAGATAGTCGGGATTCGTCAACGCATCGCGGACCAGTGGGCCTCGCTGAGGCATTGCGGAGATCTCGTTCTCGATTTTCTTTTCACCGGTTCGCGGAGGTTCCAAAATCCATCGCGTTTCCGCGAGGGCATCGATCAACTCGACCAGCGCCGCCTTGCCGGCGCCTTCCGGCAGGTTGTCCACCGACGGCAGGGAGAGGTTTGCCACGAGATCGGGATTGCGCTCCCGCACCGCTGCCATCAACTGGCCGAGTGCCTGCTGCAAATCCGCGAAAACCCTTTTCGATTCCGATCCAAAGTCGGGCTCTTCGATTACCGCGAGGGTCGCGGCAGTCCCCAGCAGGCGCTCAACGATGAAAATGGCCAAATCCCAGTCGACGCTATCGAACCGATCCGGCCACGCGCGCTGGCGCCACCGTGACAGCAGTTGCCGCATGCGCTGGGGGCTTCCGTAGAGCCGACGGCGCATTGCTTTTGCCTGCGCCGCCCGGTCAATTGGTCCATTGTCAATGCTCGCCAGAAGATCGCGAACGGTTCCGAGGCTGTCTTCGATTTCCGCCCGAAGGAGAAGATCGGGCCGAGGCTCCAGAATGAGACTCGTGAGAACGGAAATTCCCACGGCAATTCCGACCATGGACCAGAGCCAGAGGGTCGATTCAGTCAAAGTCTCGGGATTGAAAATCTCATCCGCCAACGAGAGGTAGAGGGCCAGCACGACGGCCAGCAGCCGCCCGATCACCCCCAGTACAAGCGTGCGGGAAAGCCAGACTGCTCCACCAATCAAAAACAGCGACACCGGCAGCCGGAACCAGGGCGCGTCCATGAAGCAGATGCTGACCCATGTTGCCGCGGCGAGACCGAGGGTGATTCCGAGCATGGCCAGCAGACCGACCTTGACCGAACTGACGCCATCCTCGTTGGCGATAAAAAAGATGAGATAGGCGGAAAAGTCGGGGTCGGGAATGCGGAGTGTTTCACTCACGATCACAGCAGCCACGACTCCCACCACCAGCCGAGCCGTTGCGCTGGCGCGCCCCGGGTAAGGCTTCAATTCTGCCCAAAGAAAAGAGCAGAACTCCCGCAAGTCGGAGAGGAAATCCGTCGGTGCCCTCTCGCCGGGGGCAAAGCGATCAGCAATGGAATCACTTGCCGGAACCATGGCCCAGAATGGTGACAATGGCCGTTGCGCCAACTCGCAGGCCTGGTTCCGTGGGCGCGACGTCCAATCGGATTCTTACGGGAAAGCGCTGTGCCAACCTCACCCAGTTCAGCTCCCGCTGGACGTTGGGCAACCCGGAAAGCTGCGGTGCTTCCTCGGGAACAACGCCCCGGCCGATTCCAACAACTTCTCCGCGATACTTGTGATTCGGATCGGTCATCAGGTAAACGTTCGCCATCATTCCCGGCTGGATATGCCGCAAGGCGCTCTCGCGAAAATTGGCGATGACATACCAGTTGCGGACATCGACCAGCGTGATCACCACGTCAGCGGCGTGGGCGTAGGCCCCATTGGAGATATTGAGGTTCGTGATGAAGCCATCGAACGGCGCGACGACGTGGCATCCCTCCAGGTTGTACTTGGCCGTACTCAGCGCAGACAGGGCACCCTTCTCCGATGCGGTGGCCTCGTCGACCTGCTCCTTGGTCGCCGCATGGGCGGCCATCAGCGGCAGGAGGCGGTTTAACAGGGCCTTCGTTTGGATTTCCTGCGCCGTGGTTTGATCGACCGTGTCCTGATAAGGAACCGGGTCGATTTCAAAAAGGAGATCACCCGCCTTGACGAACTGGTTGTCCGTTACCGCAATACGGGTGATCGGACCGCTAACTCGGGGAGCAATTCCGACGACGTTAGCCGTGACCGAGGCATCGTCGGTCCGGGGGAAGTATTCGTACAAGCAATAGACCACGACGGAAAGGACGAGGGCGGAAGCGAAAATTGACCATTTGACGACACGGCCAAGCCAGGCGCGATCAGGGTTTTTAGGATCGGGTTTCATTGCGGCGTTGAATCCCTGGCATCACGAATAAAAAAGCAGCCAGATGAGAAGGGTGACGCCGAGCGCCAGCGCCCCATAGGTGAACAGATGAGGTTTGAGGTGCGGGTCTATTCCCATCTTGATGAAGATTCGCTTGGCGACCACGGCAGCGATCACCCCCAGAAGAATCGAAATCATCCACGCAGGGAAGAAGGACCCCGAAATTTCCACGCTGGGGTTGCGAGAGCAGGCGGTGAGAGAACCGGGTGCCACCAGAATCAAACCAAGCCGGGCTGCCGCGCAAAAGCCGACTCGGGGTTTCGGCAAAACGAACGGCATCACTCGACGATATCTAATGATTTCTTTATCGAATTGAAAGAAGGATATGGAAGCCCAATTACGCCAGAGAATGCCGAGGTTTGCTTCCCGCCAGTCTCGAAAATACAAAAAGCGCGGGCGGCGCCCTTTACCGATGGATCAGAGCGGCGGCTTGAGCGACCCACAGCCTGAAGACGCAGGGGGCGTGGGCGTGCGTCAAGTCCTGGAAAGGCAACTTTGCTATATTTCAACTGCTGGCATTGCCGCTTCACAAAAGCTAGTCTCCCAATTCGTCAGCCCCCTTCATAAGCTGGTCGACCCAGATGTACTCGGGCACACTTCCTTAAATTGTCGCACGCTATGAAAGAGTTGATCTTCATCTTTGGCGCAGCCTTGGCGGTCGACACCGCTCTCTCCTGGTTTGTCCCACAGGACCGGCGCGTGGCTCGGCTTGGTTTCGCTTCTTTTTTCTTTCTCGTTTACTCGTTTCTCATCGTCGCGCATCTCGGCTCCCCGTTTCATCCCCTGATTGCCGCGGGTGACCTGCCTCATCGGCTACTACTCCAACTTCTCTTTTGCGTCTGGTGGGGGGCTGCCGCCCGGGAAACGGTTCTATTGCTCACCTTGCCAACCGCGCTCAACCGGGCGATGAGGGAAAACGAAATCCTCTTTGATATTCTCACAAGCACCATCTATGTCTGCGCCGGCGTGACGGTGCTGACCGTCGTTTTCAAGTTGCCCGTGCAAGGATTGATTGCCACCTCCGGCATCCTGGCTGTCGTCCTCGGCCTGGCGCTGCAAAACAGCCTCGGGGACGTTTTTTCCGGACTGGCACTGAACGTCGAGAAGCCGTTTCAGATCGGCGATAAGGTTCGCTTGGACGGCGGTGTCGAAGGGAGGGTGATTCAAATCAACTGGCGGGCGACTCACCTGTTAAACGGGGCCAACGACCTTGTCGTGATCCCGCATAGCGTGATGGCCAAGATGCAGATTCAAAATCATACGGCATTGAATGCCCGCCACAGCGCAAGTCTTGAGGTAACGGTCGACTCTCGCAACGACCCGGACTTCGTGAAAGAGGTCTTAAAACACGCCGCCATGACCTGTACCGCCGTCATGGAGGATCCTTCACCCTCGGTAACAGCCGTCAACATGGGCGGAAGGCAAATCCGCTATAAGATCAACTTCAACACCGCATCCATTGAGTTGGCGGACAGGGCGCGATCACAACTCATCGCTCAGATTTACAGGCGAGTGCGTCCACTCCGTTCGATCGCGCACGTCGGTCCGATTCATTTTTTTGGAGAGGAAAGCCTTTTCGATCACCTGGACTTTTTTGATCCGCTGAGCGCGGATGAGAAAAAGTCTCTGAGCGCCAGGATCACCCGACGGCATTTCCAGACAGGAGAGAAGCTGGTCGTACAGGGCAACGCCCTTGACTCGATCCAGTATCTGTTTTCTGGCGTGCTTCAGATCAGCCAAAAGCTGGAGGATGGGCGGGAGGTGAAAATCAGAAAGCTCGGCCCGGGAGATTCCTTCGGCGCGGTCTCCCTTCTCACCGGATCGCCACCAGAGGTCACTTTGACCGCGCTGACCTCCGGACTGCTGGTCGGACTTTGTTCCGAAAATCTCAAGCCTCTCGTCGCCTCGCGCCCCGAACTTGCGGAGGCTTTGAGCCAAATGGCGGCCAAGCAGCGGCAATATCTCCATCACGCGGCAGAGCAGGACGACCCATTGGAGCCGACGGATATTTTGTCACGCATCAGAAATTTCTTTCAACTTGATAAGTAGACCGCCGGAACACGTGCTATATTGGCGCCTATGCGAGGGCTTTCTCTCGTTCTCGGTGCCGTGGTCTTGGCTGTCATGCCGGTTGCTGCTGCCAAGGCCGTTGACATGCATATTCCGCCTGGTGATTACGCGCGTCGGCTGGGAAGCGGTTCGCTCGACGATCCGTCTGGCGCACCCCACACGCGCCGCGATGCTGCGGGAAAGGTCCTTGTCGCCATCTTTTCGATTCCGAACATGAGCCAGGGCGGTTATCAGGAAAAGTGGGCCAACTTGCTCGCCAACCAATCCGACACCAAGCTACCCAAGAGTGTGTTTCTGGTTCTGTTTGAGGACATGGCCCACGCCGGCATGTTCAAGGGCATTGCTCGCTCCGACTTGAAGCAGCAGTTCACCAAAGGCTCTCGTCCCTTGGTGGTTTTGGACGAGACCGGATCGATTTTCAAAAAGTATGGAGTGCCTCGCGATAAAACGGAGATCTTGATCTACGACAAGAAGGGTGTCCTGCGGGATGTCGAACCGGACCTCAGCGACTCGGACAAGACCGTTGGACGCATTCATTCCATCACTCGCGCCCTTCAGGCCGAGTGAGGCTTTTGCCAGCCAAGTTAATTCGGGACGTGCCCGGGACGCCGGGACGCCAAGCCCGGAATTTTCGAGTGAAGACGATGACGACGAGGACGAAGCTTGGGCGAACGATTGGTCGACGAACGAGTCAGCGAAGTGGAGCACGATCAAATGCTTCAAGCGGCCAAGGACGCCCAAAAAAACAAAGTGGATCCTGATATTTCGGGCAGGACGTGGCCCCAGTTCAAGGCCAGATGCGAATCTTTCGTATGAGGCGAGCCTGATATCACAGCACGGGAATGGCTCTTGAAGGATCGTCGGCGTAATTTCGACATCTTTTTTCGCGACTAAACGAGAATTTAGTGTTGGATATTTATGCGGTGATGAAGGCGTCGTTCTTCTATCTCTGACGCACTTCTTTACTCTAAAAACTTATGCTAATTCGTTGTCTTCTAGCTTCTTCTGTATTCATCGCGCTGGCTTTGCCGGTTAAATCCGCGGATTCTCTGCCGGACGGTCTCAAGCTTCAGGTTGGCAACGAGACGGTCGAGATCCATGTTGCGTCGCCCCATGCCTTTCGGCTCCATATCGAGCAGCCGTCCTCCACGCCAGCGCCTGCGGGACCTTCTTCGAATATTTTTCTAAGCGACGCCAAGCAGCCGGCCACCGCGTTCACACAAGTCACGGAAGGTTCCGCGGTCGGTTTGAAAACGGCCTTCGGCGAGATACTCGTTGATCCGGATGCCAAGACGTGGTCGCTGCGCGATGCGGACGGGAAGGTTTTAGTCAATGCCGGTCAGCTCGGCACGGTGACTCCCGCATTGGCTCAACCCGCGCCGACACCCGCGAACGCTGCACCGGATGCTGCAGAACCTCCCGCGCCCGCTCCTCCGGTTGGCGACGTATTGAATCTCACTGCAGGACCCGCCGCCGGTCAGGCGCAGCCGATGTTTTACGGCTCGGGCACGGCACCGAAACGGGGCTCGCTGACGCAGGATAAGTCAGAGTCCCGTCAGCAAAACGGCCGGGCCAGCCTGCCGCAGTACTGGAGCACCGCGGGCTACGGGCTGCTGGCGTTCGGATCACAGGGAAACCATCCCGCGACGTGGCAGAGCGACAGCCAGGGAGGTGTCAACCTCTCCGTGCCGGGGAATTCGGTGGATCTTTATCTGACGCCCGCGCGGACGCTTTACGACTGGCTGCGGAATGACGCGGAGCTGACCGGCTTCGCGCCCGTTCCGCCCCTGTGGAGCCTCGGCTATTTCCAGAGCCGTTGGGGTTGGGAAAGCCAGAAGTACATCGAAGACACGCTGGCCCATTTCCGGCAGGACAATCTGCCGGTGGACACCTTCATCATCGATTTCGAATGGTACACGACGAATCCCGACTACAAGGTGCCTCCGCAGGGACAGGCCGATTTTAACGACTTTGGCTGGAATCCCGGCCTCTTTCCGGATCCGGCCAATCAGATTGCCAGCTACCTGAAGGAAGGCGTCCACATCGTCGGCATTCGCAAGCCGCGCCTGGGTAATGACCAGAATCTCATCATGGCCCGCTCGAAAGGGTGGATTCCTCCCTCGAACAACCCGAAGGATCTCACCAGTACGCGTAACCTGGACTTCTCCCGGCCCGACGTTCGCGCCTACTGGGGAGATAATAACCACCAGTTTGTGGATGCAGGCATGGTTGGCTTCTGGAACGACGAAGGCGAGCTGGCCTACACCGAATACGCCTACTGGAATCTGACGGAAGTGGACATGCTGCACGCCACCCATCCCGATGCCCGCTTCTGGAGCATCAACCGCTCGTTCAGCCCCGGCCTGCAGCGGCTCGGCGCGGCCGTCTGGACCGGTGACATCAGCGGTGACTGGGCCACGTTTGCCCGCACGCCGGGTGAATTGCTGGGCCTCAGCCTGGCCGGCATTCCGTATTCCGGCTGCGATATCGGTGGTTACCGCAAGTCCGAGAAATCGCCGGAGGTCCTAGCGCGCTGGATGGAAGCCGGTGTCTTTTTCCCGGTGATGCGCACGCACTCCAACCACAGCAGCACGCCCCATTTCCCCTGGTTGTCCGGGCCCGAGGACGAGGCGGCCATCCGCAAGGCCCTCGACCTGCGTTATCAGCTGATCCCCTACTACTACAGCCTGACCCACGAAGTATCGGAAACCGCCGCGCCGCTCATGCGACCGCTCGTGATGGAATTTCCGGACGATCCCACCGTTGCGAACATGACCGACGAGTGGTTGATGGGCCCTGGCCTGCTCGCGGCGCCATTGCTCACGCCCGGCGGGGCTCGGTCGGTCTACTTGCCGAAGGATTCCTGGTATGAGTTTGGCACGAACCAGCAGACCCAGGGCCCGACCACTCTCCAGGTGACCAAGGCACTCGACGAGATTCCGATTTACGTGCGCGCCGGCACCCTCCTGCCCCTTGGCCCGGTGATCCAATCGACCAGCCTGCCTTCCGACGGTCCGCTGGACCTGCAAATTTATCCCGGGAAGGACGCAACCTTCACTTTCGTTGAGGATGACGGCGAGACCACCAACTACTTGAAAGGGGCTTTCCGCAAAATCACCTTCACGTGGAACGACGCAACCCAGGAACTAAGCTGGACCACGGAAGGAACGTATGCGGGTCCTCATTCCTTCAAGGAAATGACCATCTCGCTTTTTGCACCCTCCGGCATAAAAAAGCAGAAAGCTTCCCTCGAAGCCAAGGGCTCGGTTCATATTCCTTCCGCTTAGGGCATTTTCAAAAAATAGACCCAAGGCGTTTCGATATGAGGGTTCATCTGCACGATGGACCCTCCGTACCGCAGCAGTCGACGAACTGATCTTGGAAGTTTTATTTGGATAGGTTTTCGATGTGCTTGATCACCGCGGAAACATTCTCGTCGCCGAATCCCTGGTTCGCGGCGGCCTGGAACACCTGTGCGGCGACTCCGCCGGAGCAGACGGGAACATTCACTTCTCGCGCGAAATCGCCGACCAGCCGCGTGTCCTTCAGCATGTTCTTTAGGTGAAAGAACGGCGTGTAGTCGTTCTTGATCGAGGAGGTCGCGTTGCCGACCAGCAGCCCGGAGCCATAATCGACCTCCTTCAGCACGCCCGGAATAGCCTCGAGCTTCACGCCGGACCGGCGGGCCAGCGCAAACCCTTCCGCCAGCGCGAGGAACTCCGCCGCCACGATATTATTACCGATGAGTTTCATCGCCGAGCCCGCACCGGTATCTCCCATGTGGTGGACGCTTTTCGCGATGGCCTGAAAGGCAGCCTCGGCCCGTTTTCCCGCCTGCTCCGTCCCGCCCCAGACGATGTCCAGTTTGCCGTTCCACGCCTCGTCCTTGCTCCCAAAGACGGGGCTATCGACATATTCCAAACGCCGTGTCTTCGCTTCCTTGGCCAGCTCGTGGGCCAGCGCCGGGTCCGTGGTCGTGAGATCGAGAACCAGCGTCCCTGTCGTGGTATGAGCAAAAAGCCCGTCGTCTCCAAAATAGACATCCTTTTGGGCGTCCGGTCCGGTGACGCAGATCATCACGACATCCCGATTCGCCACCGCTTCCCGGATCGTCGAAACCATCCGTACCTTCGGCAGCTTCTCGGTCAGCTCACTTTTCCTCGTTCGATTCCACGCCGTTACGTCGTGCCCCTTCAGGGACAGGTTGCGGGCCATTCCCTGGCCCATGATGCCCAATCCTAAGAATCCAATGTTCATGTCGTTTCCTTTCGTGTGTTTTTCGTTTTGAAATTATTCGTGGGCAAAAGTCGTCATCCTTTTTCCGATAGGGACCGTTTTCGACTCGAGATAATGCCAATCGTTCACAGCCAGGATCGCCAGCGTCAGGCAGACCATTTCCCTCTCGCTGAAAAAGAGGCGTGCCGCCTGGAAATCCTCCGTCGGAACCGAATCGATCGGCTGGTAGGTCAGGGCTTCGGCCAGGTTCAGCGCGGCTTCCTCGTGATCGTTAAAAACCGCCGAGATTCGCCAGTCTTTCAGGAGACGCAGGCGCAGGTCCGTTTCACCGTGCGCCTTTAATTCCTTCGTGTGCGTCTCCATGCAGGATTCGCAGCCGTGAATCTGGACGATGCGGAGTCGCACCAGGTCCAGCAGGCCCTCCTCCAAATCCACCGGCGTTTCCCAATCGGTGGAGCTACTTTTGGACAATGTTTGATTCATAAGAGCAGGGGAGTTCACGGTTTTTCGAGGCCCCGGATGAGGCCGATGAAGTCGTCGTCCTTCCAGCCCGCTTCGAATCCGCGGTCGTAGGTTTGTTTGAGGTATTCGGTCTGCCCGAGTGAAATGGAGAAGGACTTCGCCGTCTCCAGTGCTAGGCGCAGGTCCTTGCGCATGTGCTTCAGGGAAAACTGCGGGCTGTATTCGTGCTGGCGCAATTTGGGCTCCTTTTGATCGGCGGTCCGTGAGCGGGATGAATTCTTTGAGAGCGCCTCAAAGTAGGTCTCATCGGAAATACCCGCCGCACGGCAAAGCGCCAGGCTTTCGCACAGGGTCTGCGCGACGCCGGCGATATTCAAATTCATGGCCAGCTTCAGGGACGATGCCGTTCCCAACGGCCCAATATGCTGGATGGCGCCCGCAATCGACTTCAGGACAGGCTTGGCCAGTTCCACCAAACTGGTGTCGCCGCCCAGATAGTAAACGGTCTGCCTCTTCTCCGCCGCCAGCTGACCGCCCGTGAACGGCGCCTCCAAAAAGAGCGCGCCGGTGTCGCGCACCATCTTGTCGAACTTGATCGTCCATTCCGCCGAGATCGTGCTGGATTGGATGACCAGCTGACCGGGCCCGAGTTGCGGCAGAATTTGTTCCAGCACCGACTGCACGGCGGCGGGATCGGAGACGAGGATGAAGATCGCCTCCGCGCCCATCACCGCGTCCTGGATCGACGGCGTGAAATTCGGAAAGTCCTTGGGCGTCCGGTTCCAGCAACGCACCTCGTGATGGTCGGCGATCAGGTTCTTGGCCCATGCGCCTCCGATGATTCCTAATCCTAATACTGCTATTTTCATGATGATTCTTTTTTTGAATGGTTATGCGTGAGTGTGAAGATCGAACAAATCCAGGTCGGTTTTGTCATCGTGGACCTTGATCAACGGCTCGGGATAGGCGGTAAGAAAAAGTTCCAAGGTGGGCCAGACATAGGCTTCGAGCATGTGTCCGCCTCGGGTTTCTCCAGTAGGGAGAGCCACCACGCCGTGAATATGGACGGTAGGCTTGCCACCAAACGAACCGATATCGCCCAGCACAGAGCATGCTTCGACCTGACGGTCGATCGGGACGTTGCGAAACGCTTTCCGTTCGTCGTCGAACCAGGCAAAGACAGCATGTTGAAAGGCTCCGATGGCGCTGATTTGGGCGGCTTGGATATTTTCATGTTCTGCGAATTCCGTCAGACCGGACATGACCTCGTCTCCCTTGCCGAAAATGAGGGCATAAGTCTTCTCTCCGTTCGGACTTGTGCTGATCACGCGATGTTGCAAACGAGGCGCGAGACCGCGGCGCGTAACCGGGCCGGGCTTGGTATAACCCGGAACTTCCAGGCTTGCCGCCAACGCATGACTTTGGGTCGCGGCCAGGTAACCGCAGGTGGCGAGACCGGCGCCTATCCAGCGTCGACGGGAAATAGGGAATGAATTCATGGGATCTCCGTTTGTGTTGGGTTATCGAGGGGTGGGGATTTTCTTCAGCAGGCTGATCTCCAGCGGGCCTACGGCCAATTTGGGAAGGGCTTTTTGCAGAGATCGAAAGTGGGAAGAAGCTGCGTGCCGATTGAGGTCCCGGCGCGTGGCCCAGAGTTCGTAGAAATAGAAATTCCCACGCTCATCCGCTTCATAGAGATCGTAAATCAAGCAGCCACGTTCCGCGTGGGTGGGGGCGATCATGTCGCGCAACAGGGTCCGGAGTTGCTTCACCTTTCCCCGGCGGGCCGCCGCCCGGGCGATGACCCAGACTCCGGTTGTCTTCCGTGAGAATACCGTTTGGTCGGTCAGGTTCATGACCCAACCTCGTTCCATTGGCCCTCTCGCGAAAGTGGCCAAACCGGTATTTACGGGGTCAATTCGGGTACTTTTTAAGGAACTGATCCCGAAACTCGCCCGGACTCATTCCCGTCCCCCGCCGGAAGAAACGGCTGAAGTACGATGGATCCTCGAACTGCAGCGCGACCGCAATCTCCGCCACATTCATCGACGAATGAATCAGCAGCCGCTGCGCCTCCAGCAGGAGACGCTCCCGGATCAGTTCCCCCGCCGTCCGTCCCGTGTGCTGCAGCACGCTCTCGCTCAAGTGGCCGGTGGTCGATTTCAGCATCCGCGCATAGGCGGGAATCGAGCGCGCCTCGCAAAAATGCATTTCCAGCGCCATCCGGAACTGGTGAGCCAGTGCCTGATTTGGCCGCGTTGCGGGGTGGGAATCGGGTTTGGTCCGTCGAAAAATTCGGGCGGCTGTTTGCAGGAGGAGCCGCAAGCGCAGCCTCAGTATTTCTTCGCGGTTTTCCTCGCTGCCGGAGGCTTCGGCGGCGAGTTCGGTCCAAAGGGTGTCCACCTTGGGGACATCGCTTGGTGAGACGGCTAGAAGAGGCGGCGCCTCGCCGGAAAACCAAAAGGGAAGGCCCAGCAGCGAACTGGGTGGCGGCTCGGCTCCATCATGGAAGGATTGGCTGAAACAAATCATCGGGCCTGCCAGCGATGGGCTGGGAGTCCAAGAGTGAATCTGGCCCGGACTGACGAAGACCAGGGTTGGTGATGCGATGGTATATTCCTGAAAGTCACAGAAGAACCGTCCTCGTCCCATGAGCCAAAAAACCTCGTGAAAGTCATGCCGGTGAAGCCGAAGACGCTTGGGTGCGAGGCGTGACGACTCCTCGAACCGGCCGACGAAAAAAGGGGCGCCTTGGGCCGCTTCGGAACCATATTCGGAAAGGGGATAGACGGGAATTTTCCGTGGCCGGGGTATTTTCGGTGACCCGGTGCGCGTTTCCATTTGCGCGGGACGCTTGGCTGGCGTGTTCATTCCTGATTGTGCCTTCATTTACGACGTGCCGAATCGTCAGTAAAAAATACTCCAGAAAACCCCGCGATAAACGACCTTTTCCACGAAAGATCGTATTTGCCTATCCGACTCGTCGCGCCGCCGCCGGCTCAGTTCATCCTGCTCGCGACCTTAAACGGACGGGTCTAACTAGCCGATTCGTCATGGAAGCACCGCGTACCGCTCAAGCACGCGTTGATGAAACGCGATTCCCTTCTCGAGCTGCACCAGAGGAAACGTCTCATTCGGCGCATGCGCCTGGCAGTCGGCCATGCCGAGTCCGACCAGCACCGGATCGATTCCAAGCGCATCCTTGAGCAGGCTGACAATCGGGATGCTGAGGCCCTCCCGGGTCAGCGCCGGCGGCTGTCCGAACACCTCCTGCAGCGCTGTTTGCGCGGCTTGGCTGAATGCGGACTTGGGATCGGCGTAGAAGGGTTCGCCGCCGTGATCGTAAAGAATTTCAAGGTCGACGGTGTCGGGACAGATTGCCTGCAGGTAGTCGCGCACTTTTGCCGCGATGTCGTCGGGACGCTGGCCGGGCACGAGACGGAAGCTCAGCTTTGCGCTCGCCTCGCGCGGGATGATCGTCTTGCTGCCGTCGCCCTGGTAGCCGGAGGTGAGGCCATTGATCTCGGCCGTGGGGCGAATCCAGAGCCGTTCCACTGCGGTGTAGCCGCTTTCACCTGCGAGCCGGCTCACGCCCGTGGCATCGAGGATCGCCCGGTCGCCAAAGGCGATTTGCTTCCAGCGGGCCCGTTCGGCCGGATCGACCGGGAGTAATCCGTCGTAGAATCCGGGTACGGTGACGGAACCGTCCTCCGCGTGCAGTCGCGCGAGTAACGAGGTGAGCACCGCGGCCGGGTTTGCCACCGCGCCGCCGAACATGCCCGAATGCAGGTCCATCTTCGGTCCGCGAATCCGTACTTCCAGGCACGCAATGCCGCGCAGGCCGCAGGTAATCGCGGGGAAGCCGACGCCGGCCATGCTCGTGTCGGAGACAAGGATGGCGTCGCACTTCAGTTCGTCGCGGCGCGCCTGCAGGAACTTGCCAAAATGCGGGCTGCCGATTTCCTCCTCGCCTTCGATCAGGTAGATAAGATTCACTGGCAGCTCGCCGCGCTCGCGCAGCAAGGCTTCGGTGCCGAGCAGGTGGCAGGCGGCCTGGCCCTTGTTATCGGTGGCGCCGCGGGCCACGACGAAGCCGTCGCGAACAACCGGCTCGAAGGGATCGCTGTGCCAGAGAGGCAGCGGATCGACCGGCTGCACGTCGTAGTGGCCGTAGATGAGGACGGTCTTTTTCGCGGGCGACCCGATCCGCTTTGCCAGCACGAGGGGAGGGCCTTCGTTCTCGCGCGTCTCCGCCTCGAAGCCGAGAGTCGTCAGCTTCCTTGCCAGCCAGTTCGCGCAATCGCGCATCGCGCCCGCACGGGACGGATCGGCCGAGATGCTCGGGAAGCGCAGGTACGAGAAATAATCGTTCAGCTGCGCATCGGTGATCATGGGAAGCGGCGGCCGCTCAAGCGAGCTTGAGCGAAAAATGCTTGCTGGAGAATCTCATTCCCAGCTTTCCGTAGAACGCATGCGCTTCGACGCGCGCCAGGCCGCTGTCGAGATGAAGCTCGACGCAGCCGGCAGCCTGGGCTGTTTCCACCAACCACGCCAGCATCTGCGCGCCGTACCCGCGCCGCCGGGCGGAGGCGGTCGTGACGAGGTCGTCCACATAGCTGTAAGGGCCGCGCGCCAAGTGTTCGCAGAAGTGGTAACCGCCGACCACGACGACCTCGCCCGCGCTTTCGCCAAAGGCGAGCCGATAGCCGCCTTCCTTCATCCGCTTCATGGTCGCGAGGAAAATGTCCGGTGAAAGCTGGGGTCGCAGTTCACGCAGAACGGGAAAGCAACGCGCGAGGTCGCCGTCCGATTTGGCAGGTTGAATGAGGAGCATATGGCGTGTGGTCATAAGAATCGGGAAAGGCCGAACGGCCCCAGATCGAAAGCGGACGGCTTGCCGGTGACGAGATCGGTCACGGTCTCGCCCACCGCGCTGCAAAACTTAAAGCCATGCCCGCTGAAACCGCCGACCACCCATGCGCCCGGCGCGCCGGGCAGGCGATCGATGATGGGCGTTCGGTCGGGCGAGTTTTCGAAGAAGCAGGTCTCCATGGCGAGCACGGGACCATCGGCGTCGGGGAAGATCTCGCGAATGAAGCTGCGCATGTCGGCCTCGTCCTCCGCGTCGGGCTCGCGGCGCAGCAGGTCGGGATCGATCGCGGGCGAGGGGACTTCGCGCAGCCGTCCGAGCTTGAATCCGGGTACGCCATGGATGGGAAAGCCGTAGAAGTGTCCGACCCCGGGAGCATCGACGATCCAGATGGGCAGTCGATCGAGCTGGAAATTTGCGAGATTGGCCGAGGGCGCAAACCAGCCGAGCACCGTGCGCTCCGGCACGACGGGAACGTGCTGCTCGGCGAGTAGTTTCCCGGTCCACGCGCCGGAGGAGAAAACGATCTGCTTCGCCTGATAGGTGCCGCGATCGGTGCGAATGGTGAAATCCGCCGCACGCGGTTCCCATCCCAGCACGCGCTCGAAGCCGTGGATATGTGCGCCGTGTGCGAGCGCTACGTTGACGTGCGAGCTGATCGCGAGTTCCGGCAGCACAAAGCCGGAGCCCGGCTGATAGACCGCGACCATGCCGGCCTCAGGCCGGATTGCGGGAAAGCGCCGTGCGGTCTCCGCCGCGTCGAGCACCTCATGCGGGAGATCGAACTTTAGGCACGAGCGTTTTGAGTTGGTGGGGATTGGAGAATCAGGCATGCCGATGTCGAGTCCGCCGCACGGGTAAAAGATGGGGGTGCCGACCTTGTCGCCCAGTTCGCGCCACAGCTCCACCGCGCGCAGCACCAGCGGCACGTAAGTGGGCCCCTCGTGCAGGCCGAGGCGCAGGATGCGCGTTGCGCCATGCGAGCTGCCGCGCGTGTTGGGGATGGAAAACTGGTCCAGCCCGAGGACCTTGAGTCCGCGCGCGGCGGCATGCGCGGCGATGGCGCTGCCCATCCCGCCCACACCGACAATTGCGAGGTCGTAGGTCGCCATGCGGCTAGAACATGGTCAGGAACTGCTCGATCTCCCAGCTGGAGATCGCCCGGTGATATTCGTTCCACTCCTGCCACTTCAGCTTGAGGAACTCGTTCTTGATCGGTCCCAGGGCGTTGAGTACGACCGAGTCGCCCTCCAGCGCCGTGAGCGATTCCTTCAACGACTGAGGCAGATTGGCCAGCCCGCGCTTGTAGATTTCCTCGCGCGAGAGCTGGTAAAGATTTCCCAGGTTCGGTTCGCCCGGCTCGATCTTGTTTTCGATGCCGTCGAGTCCCGCACTCACGTACGCGGCGAAGACGAGATACGGATTACAGCCCGCCGAGACGGAGCGGTCCTCGATGTGGCCGGGGCCGCAGACCCGCAGCATCTGCGTACGGTTGTTGTCGCCGTAGCTGACAAACGCCGGTGTCCACGTGAAGCCCGAGCGCGAGCTGTAAAGCCCGGGTCCGAAGAGCAGCCGCTTGTAGCAGTTCACGGTGGGTGAGCTGATCGCGCAGAGCGCCGCGGCGTGCTTGAGAAGGCCGCCCAGAAAATGATAGGCCATCTTGGAGAGGCCGAGCCCGCGCCGGTCCTCCATGTCGGTGAAAACGTTCTCGCCGTCGTCTGCCTTCGCGATATGGAAGTGAACGTGGGCGCCACTGCCGGTGCGATTGCTGAACGGCTTCGGCATATGCGTGGCGATCGCGCCGTACTTCGCGGCCACCTGCGAGGTCATCATCTTGAAGAAGGTGAAACGGTCGGCCGTGGTCAGCGCGTCGCTGTACTTGAAATTCACTTCATACTGGCCATTGGCGTCCTCATGATCGGCTTGGTAGACGCCCCAACCGAGATCGTTGCAGTAGGTCGTGAGGTCCTGCAAATACGACATCGCAGGCGAGATGCCCTTGAAGTCGTAGCAGGGCTTCGAGAGCGAATCGACATAGGCCGGGTCCCACGGCGAGATCGTGCCGTCGGGATTTTTCACCACCAGGAAATGCTCCGGCTCGATGCCGACGTTGAGCACGAAGCCCTTGGCGCGAAGTCCGTCGAGTACACGCTTCAGGTTCACGCGCGGGCAGAGCGGGTAGGGCTTCTCGTCGACATAGAGGTCGCTCGCGAACCGCGCCGTGCCTGCTTGCCAGCCCAGCGGCGTGTAGGTGTCCAGATCGATGCGGCCCATCATGTCGTGGGAATGCGGGCCCTGGCCCATACCCCAGACCGCTGCTCCTGCGAACCCGGCGCCCTCGTGCACCAGCATCTCGAGCGCCTCGACCGGCGACATCTTCACCTTGGCGGTGCCGTGGATGTCGACGAACTGGGCGAGGATGAATTTCATCCGGTCCTGTTCGAGTTTCTGACGAATTTCTTCAACGCTTGGCATGATTATTCCTTTCCTTCGCTCAGGTAGTGGTGTGTAAATCGTGTTGCATTAAATGCAACTTCGGTTACGCTACGTGCGACTTCGCAATTGAAAAGCGAAATCGCGCCGGAGCGAAAATTATGTGTGGAATCGTTGGACTCTTCCTTAAAAACAAGTCGATGGAACCGCGCCTCGGCGAGCTTTTCAGCACCATGCTCGATTGCATGAGCAGCCGCGGGCCGGACAGCGCCGGCTTCGCGATTTACGGCGAAACCGTTCCCGAAGGCACGCTCAAGGTCACGCTGCAGCACCCGGATGAGAAGTTCATGTGGGGCCCGGTGGTGAAAGCGCTCGAAGGCACGTTTCGCACCTTGGTGCATATCGAAGTTCATTCCACGCATGCGGTGCTGACACTTGCCGCCAAGGAGGGCGATCTGCGCCGCCATCTCCGCCGCGTCTATCCCGATTTGCGCATCATGAGCATGGGGCGCAGGATTGAGATCATGAAGGAGGTCGGCTCGCCCTGCTCCGTGCTGAAACGGTTTCATGTCGAACAGATGAGCGGTAGTCATGCCATCGGCCACACGCGCATGGCGACGGAGAGCGCGGTGACCACCGCAGGCTCGCATCCCTTCTCCACCGGGCAGGACTTGTGCCTCGTGCATAACGGCTCCCTGAGCAATCACAATCGACTACGCGAGAATTTGAAGCGCGAGGGCATCGAGTTCCAGACCGATAACGATTCCGAGGTCGCGGCGGGCTACCTGACCTGGCGGCTGGCCAGCGGCGACTCGCTGCAGCAGGCGCTTGAGCATGCCTTAAAAGATCTCGATGGCTTTTACACGTTTACCATCGGAACCCGCGACGGTTTCGCCGTCCTGCGCGATCCGGTAGCCTGCAAGCCCGCGGTGATGGCCGAGACGGACGATTACGTCGCCATGGCCTCGGAATACCGCTCGCTCGCCTTGCTGCCCGGAATCGATTCGGCGAAACTGTGGGAGCCCGAGCCCGCCACGGTCTACAACTGGAGCAAGGCCTCGTGAGCGATCCCTGCCGCGAGTTCGACCTGTCGGTAAACAGCGTTCGAGAGCTTAATCAGGCGCTGCACGACCTGCCTGCCGAGCCGAAGCCGCGGCTCTGGCGTGTTCTGAATCCAGCGGGTGCCCATGCCATCGGCTGTGGACTCAACACAACCGTTACTCTCGAGATCGATGGCCACGCCGGCTACTACTGCGCGGGAATGAACCAGCTCGCGACGGTCGTCATCGAGGGCAACGCAGGCGTCGGCGTAGCCGAGAACATGATGTCGGGCATCGTGCATGTCCGGGGCAACGCGAGCCAGTCGGCCGGCGCAACGGCGCATGGCGGGTTGCTCATCGTCGACGGCGACGCCTCCGCGCGCTGCGGCATTTCCATGAAGGGTGTCGACATCGTGGTCAAGGGCTCGGTCGGGCACATGAGCGCGTTCATGGCCCAGGCGGGCAACCTCGTCGTCTGCGGCAACGCGGGCCATGCGCTGGGCGATTCCATCTACGAGGCGCGGCTTTTCGTGCGGGGCACGGTGGCCGATCTCGGTGCGGATTGCGTGGAGAAGGAGATGCGCGCGGAACATCTCGAGTTGCTGGCCGGCCTGCTGGATCGCGCGGAGGCGAATTTCAAGCCCAACGAATTTCGCCGCTACGGCTCGGCGCGCCATCTCTACAACTTTCACGTCGACCACGCGGGGAAATACTAGCCATGAGTCCTGAGATCAAACCCGGTATGCGCGAGTCGGCCACGTTCGACCGCAACGTCATCCACGAAATCCAGCGCGCGGCGGAGACGGGCATCTACGACATCCGCGGCTGGGGCGCGAAGCGGCGACTGCCGTGCTTCGACGATCTCGTCTTTCTCGGGGCGAGCATGTCGCGCTACCCGCTGGAAGGCTATCGCGAGAAGTGCTCGACCGATGTAATGCTCGGCACGCGGTTCGCCAAGAAGCCGATTCATTTACAGATCCCCATCACCATCGCGGGCATGAGCTTTGGTTCGCTTTCGGCGGGGGCCAAGGAAGCGCTCGGTCGCGGCGCGACGATCGTGGGTACCTCCACGACGACAGGCGACGGCGGCATGACGCAGGAGGAGCGGCGCCACTCGAAAATGCTCGTTTATCAGTACCTGCCGTCGCGTTACGGAATGAATCCCGACGACCTGCGCGGCGCTGACGCGATTGAGATCGTGCTCGGGCAGGGGGCCAAGCCGGGCGGCGGCGGCATGCTGCTGGGCCGCAAGATGAGCGACCGCATCGCGCACATGCGCACGCTCCCACTTGGAATCGATCAACGCAGCGCCTGCCGTCATCCCGACTGGACCGGTCCGGATGATCTCACGATCAAGATCGAGGAGCTGCGCGAGATCACCGATTGGCAGAAGCCAATCTACGTAAAGGTCGGCGCCTCGCGGACCTATTATGATACCGCGCTGGCCGTGAAATCGGGCGCGGATGTCATCGTAGTTGACGGCATGCAGGGCGGCACCGGTGCAACGCAGGACGTGTTTATCGAGCACGTCGGGATTCCCACGCTGCCGGCCTTGCGCCAGGCGGTGGAGGCGCTGAAGGAACTGGGCATGCATCGCAAGGTGCAGCTGATTATTTCCGGAGGCATCCGCAGCGGCGCGGATGTGGCCAAGGCCCTGGCCATGGGCGCGGACGCGGTGAGCATCGGAACCGCCGCGCTCATCGCGCTGGGCGACAACTCGCCGAAGTATGAGAAGGAATACGAGAAGCTCGGCACCGCGGCCGGGTTCTTCGATGATTACCAGGACGGCCTCGATCCCGCCGGCATCACCACGCAGGACCCGGAACTTTCCAAGCGCCTCGACCCGGTGGAGGGTGGACGCAAGCTGGCGAACTATCTCAGCGTCCTCACCATGGAAGCGCAGACCATCGCCCGTGCGTGCGGCAAGTCCCACGTCCTCAACCTCGAACCCGAGGACCTGAACGCATTGACCATCGAATCCGCCGCGATGGCGAAGATTCCACTGGCCGGGACGAGTTGGATCCCCGGGGTGACCGCGGGGCTCTAGCGGGCGGGGGTCTATCCTTCGCTGTTGGAAATGATGCTCAGGAACTCCACCGGCGGGCTGTACACCCGCACCGGGCCATGCTCGAGCGTGCCGTCGAAGAAGAGACTGTCGCCGGGTTCGAGGTGATAGACCTGCCCGCCGTGACGGTAATCCATCCGGCCCTTCAGCATGAAGATGAGCTCGTGACCGGGATGGCGAAAAACGTTGCGCTCGGGGTCGATGGCCTTTTCCTCGATGCGCATCAGGTAGGGTTCGAAGTCCTTCTTAAACGGAAGGCCGTACGCCAGCGACTCATAACTGTGCCCGAGCTTGGTCCCGCGGCCCACGATGACCTGCCGCTCTGCCTGTGGCACCAGTGCTGCGCGCGGCCGATTGCTCCCATTGTTTTGAAAAAAGTAGCCCGGCTCGACCGCCAGGGCCACGGCGATGCGGGTGAGCGTGGAGACAGGTGAGGAGACCTTGCCATTCTCGATCTTGGAGACTTGCCCCTTGGTCAGGCCCACCTCGGTCGCGAGCTGGTCCAGGGTCACGCTGCGCTCCGTGCGCAGGGCGCGGATCTTTTGGCCGATTTGCAATTCAATCGTCGCGGTCTCTTTCTTTTTCATCGAGGAATCAGGAGGGCTTGGTGATTTTTGCACCACTTGAATAAAGCTGCGCACGCCAAGTGCCAAGTTTCGTGCGATGCAACGCCTTTTTTCATAAATAGCGGACACTTTTCCAAAGGAAAGCCGCGGTATGGGGCCGTCGCCAAGAAATAGGTCGAAATAGAGCAGGGCGCGGCGTTGTGCTGGCACTCATGTTGCTTTACAGGAAACCAACGTTTCCAACCTCACGACACAAACTCCCAAGAAGCACCCTCCCATGACCACAACCCCTGAAAAGTCCGACTATGGACTGAAAACGAAAGTTCTCTCCTTCCCGGAGACGCTTTCGCAATCGGTCGCCAACATCTCACCCACGCTGACCCCGGTCGTCATCGTGCCCGTCGTCTTCGCGACCGCCGGCAACGGAACCTGGCTGGCCTACCTGTTCGCGACGGTCAGCCTCATGCTGGTCGGCATGAACATCAACCAGTTCGCGAAGCGCTCGGCTTCGCCGGGCTCGCTCTACTCGTTCATCACGCGCGGGCTGGGCCTGAACGCCGGGTTCATGGCCGGTTGGTGCCTGATCCTCGCCTATATCTTCACCGGCATGGCCGTTCTGGCCGGGTCGGTCAATTACGGCGTCATCCTGCTTGGCATGATGGGCGTGACGACAAAAAGCTTCCTGTTGCCACTCGCGTTGTTTGGCATTGGCTGCCTGGCGGCCTGGTTCATCGCCTATAAGGACATTCAACTCTCCACCCGTCTGATGTTGATCCTGGAGGCCGTCTCGATGGTGGTCATCCTCATCCTGGGGGTGATCATCATGACCCAGAAGGGCGTCATCATCGATACACCCCAATGGCAGCCCAGCCAGATGAACTTCAGCGGCATCAAGGCCGGTCTCGTGCTCGCTATCTTCTCCTACGTTGGCTACGAAAGCGCCACGACACTGGGCGAGGAGGCGAAGAATCCGCTCAAGGCCATCCCGCGTTCCGTCATCTTAAGCGCGGTGATCAGCGGCACGTTCTTCATGGTGACAGCCTACATCGCGGTGCTCGGCTTTCGCGGCCTGAAGGCCACGCTCGACCAGAGCACGGCGCCGTTCAACGATCTCGCCGACGCCGCGGGCGTCCACTTCTTCGGCGTGCTCATCTCGATCACGGCGGTCATCAGCATGTTCGCCTGCACGCTGGCGAGCCTGAATGCCGGTTCGCGCATCCTGTTCAGCATGGGACGCCACGGCATCTTCCACTCGCACATGGCGAAGACCCACAGCAGCAACTCCACGCCGCACATGGCCGCCACGCTCGCGGCCATCATCATCTTTGTGCTGCCGGCGATCATGCTCTGCACGGGCTTCGGCATCCTCGACGTGTTCAATGACCTGAGCACCATCGCCACCTACGGATTCCTGCTCGTTTACGCCGCCGTCTCGGTCGCCGCACCGGTCTACCTCATGCACATCGGCAAGGTGACCCTGCCGGCGGTCGCCATCTCGGTCGCCGCGGTGTTCCTGATGGGCTTCACGATCTACTCCACGGTTTATCCGCTGCCCGCCGCACCCATGACCTATTTCCCGTTCTACTTCCTGGCGTACCTGGTGGTGGGTGGGGTCTGGTATCTCTTCCTGCGGCTGAAGTCGCCCAAGGTTGCGAATGAGATCAAGAAGGACTTGGAATTTGTCACCAACAAGTTCCATCCTGATCTCTCGGTCAACTAAGGCCGCTGCTCGTTCTGGTTGAAAAAGAGTGTCCGGCGTGCCGCAGGGTGCGCCGGACATTTGCCGTTACGGCACGGGCGCTCGCTCTGGAATTTGGATGCATGCGCCTGCGTCTCCTCAATAGCTGATCTGGCGTTTGATATTATCGACGAGAAAACTGGGTTGAGTACGCTTTAATCCGGTTGAGCTGCTCCTCGCGCAGCCCTGGGAAAATGCCTCGCGATCTTGATCTTATTTTTACCCTGGCCGGAAGCCTCGCGGCGGCTTTGGCCTTTGGCTTCGTTACGCAGAAGCTGAAGTTTTCCCCCATCGTCGGCTATCTCCTGGCGGGAATTGCCGTGGGGCCTTTTACGCCCGGGTACGTCGCCAACCACGCCATCGCCACTCAATGCGCGGATATCGGCGTCATTCTTTTGATGTTTGGAGTCGGCCTTCATTTTCATCCGAAGGACCTGATCGCTGTCCGGAAAATTGCATTGCCGGGCGCGCTGATTCAGATCTTCGCCGCGACAAGCATCGCTTCGCTGGTGGTCACGCGATGCTTCGGCTGGTCGTGGTCCGCCGGGATCGTGTTCGGTATCGCCATTTCGGTCGCTAGTACCGTCGTCCTCATCCGGGTCCTGACGGACAATCGGGCGCTCCACACCCCGACGGGGCATGTCGCGGTCGGATGGCTGATTGTCGAGGACCTCTTCACCGTCGTTGTCCTCGTCTTGTTGCCCTCGCTGTTTCCGGCCAGCGGCAGTGAAGGCAGCGTCTGGATCGTTTTGGTGATGGCGCTGCTCAAGCTGGCCGCGCTGATGGCCTTGACTCTTGTCGTCGGACGCAGAATTTTCCCGTGGTTCCTCGGGGTCATCGCGCGCACGGGCTCACGCGAGCTTTTCACCCTCGCGGTGTTGACGCTGGCCCTCGGCATTGCGGTTGGGTCGGCGGAACTTTTCGGTGCCTCCATGGCTCTGGGCGCGTTCCTGGCCGGAATCGTCATTGGACAATCGGAATACGGTGCGCGCGCGGCCTCGGATGCCCTGCCGATGCGCGACGCCTTCGCGGTGCTGTTTTTTGTGGCGATGGGGATGCTCCTCGATCCCTTGTCGCTGGTCCACGGCTGGCCCCTTTTTCTCGCCACGCTGGCTGTGGTGATGCTGGGAAAACCACTGGCGGCGTTCCTGACGGTCCTCGTTCTGCGACGTGAACTGCGGCCGGCTCTCTCGATCGCGGTCGCCTTGGCGCAGATTGGCGAGTTTTCCTTCATCCTCGCTGCCTTGGCGGGGGAGCTGAAAATTCTTCCCGCCGAGACGATGAACGCCCTCGTGGCGACCGCGATCATTTCCATCACGCTCAATCCGCTTCTCTATCGAAGCATTGATCCCGTGATCAAAGGGCTCGAGCGCGTTCGTTGGTTCCGCTCCTTGTCGACAACGATGGCATCGGCAAACCAAGCGTCTTCCGCGCATCGCGCCATCGTCGTTGGTTATGGGCCCGTCGGCCGGACCCTTGCGCGTATTCTCGAGGAGAACGGCATCGAGGTCATGGTCATTGAAATGAACATCGAGACGGTCCAGAAGCTGTTGTCGGCAGGGAAGGCCGCGGTCTATGGCGATGCCGCGAAGTCAGCCCATTTGCGGTTTGTTGAAGTTCGCGATAGCATGTGACTATGAACGTACTGATCATCGACGATGATCTTGGGATTCGGGAGACTTTGGGCACGGCGCTGGAAACGCAGGGCCATCGTGTCGAGACCGCGGCTTCGCCTGCGGCTGCGGAAAAAAAACTCCGGGACGAATCTTTTGAGGTCGCGTTTCTGGATCTCCGGCTTGGAACCGAGAACGGCCTGGATATCCTGCCCGACCTGCTGCGTCTGGCTCCCCGTCTCGCGGTTATCGTGATCACGGCCTACTCGTCGGTGGAGTCAGCCGTGACTGCGATTCAACGCGGGGCTTTCGACTATTTGGCCAAGCCGTTCAAGCCTGCTCAGATCGCGCAGATGCTGGAACGTGTGACGAAGACGCGACAGCTCGAGACGCGTATTTCGGACCTGGAGGGCCGGCTGCCGAAGGCCGGCGCGGCGGACGAGCTCATGGCGACAAGCGAGCCGGAGATGCAGCGCATCCTCGACATGGCGAAAAAGAGCGCGACGCGCGATTCCACCGTGCTGATGCTGGGCGAAAGCGGCACGGGCAAGAGTTTGCTGGCGCGCCAGATTCATCGCTGGAGTTCGCGTGCGAACGAGCCGTTCGTCACGGTGAATTGTCCGAGTCTCTCCCGCGACCTCCTGGAAAGTGAGCTCTTTGGACATATGAAAGGCTCCTTTACCGGTGCGATCGCCACGACCTGGGGCAAGGTCGCGGCGGCGGATCGCGGTACGCTCTTTCTCGATGAGATCGGTGAGTTGCCGCTCGAGATTCAGCCCAAGCTTCTTCGCCTGCTTCAGGAGCGGGAGTACGAGCGCGTGGGCGAATCCAAAATCCGCCTGGCCAATGTGCGCGTGATCGCAGCGACGAATCGCGATCTGAAGGAGGCTGTCGCGCGGGGCGCGTTCCGGCAGGACCTGCTCTACCGCCTCGACGTGATTTCGTTCCACCTGCCGGCGCTGCGCGAGCGTGCCGGCGACATCCTTTCCATAGCGGAAAAGGAGCTGCCTGTGTTGGCGGCCCACACGGGCAGTTCCGTGAAGGGTTTTTCCAAATCCGCCCGTGAGGCGATGAGGCGTTATTCGTGGCCCGGCAACATTCGGGAACTGCGCAACGTCGTCGAACGCGCGACGATCCTGGCCAGCGGCGAGGAAATCGAGCCAGGTGATTTGCCATTCACCACCACCGATGAGCCCACGACCACGCGACCGGTTCTCGGCGGAATGTTTTCGATCGACGACGTTGAGGCCGAGCATATCCGCCAGGTCTTGAATCGGACCGCGACCATGCAGGAAGCGGCATCGATCCTGAAACTCGATCCGACGACGCTGCTGCGGAAGCGCAAGAGTCTCGGTCTTTGAATGGGCGAGAGTCCGCGGCGATCGGGGATATTCCCCGGTTCAATTTTCGCCATCGGCTAATTCCCCCGATGCCGTCCAAGGTCGGAGGCTGTAGGGGAACCTCGTCAAATCTTAAGTTATTCATAATCAATAGCTAAGGTCGCTCGTATCGCGAGTGGCACAACGGCAGCTAAGCAATAGGCATGACGCTCAATCGTCGCCTGCTCATCGGCACCACACCGGTGCTGATCATCTTCCTCGCAGTGGGCATCTACGCGATTGCGTTGTTCCTGCGGCTGGGCGGTGCGATCGATGTCATTCTCCGCGAAAATTATCGTAGCGTGGTCGCCTGCCAAAACATGAAGGAGGCCGCCGAGCGTATGGACTCCGGCTTGCTCTTCATCCTGAACGGGGAGGAGCAGCGGGGGCGCGCGTTGTTTGCGCAGTACACGCCGGTCTTTGAGGATAATCTCACGGCCGAATCCCATAACATCACCGTTGCCGGTGAAGGCGCGCTCGAGCGCCGACTCGCCGCCCAACATGCGGCCTACATGCAGGCGGCGGCAAAGTTCATGGCGCTTCCTCCGGCAGATGCGTCGCGCCGTGTCCTTTATTTTGGCGAACTGCTGCCGGCTTTCACCGGGGTGAAGGACACGGCCTCACGCATCCTCGACCTTAACCAGCAAAATATGGTCGAGGCCAACGACGCGGCGCGGCAGCAGAGCCAGGATGCGTCGCGCTACATGATCATCACGTTGCTGGTGAGCTTTGCCGTCGCGGCGGCGGCGGCTTATCTCCTGGCCCGCAACATTCTCCGGCCCGTGCAAAGCCTGACCGAGTCAGCCGAGCAACTGGGCGAGGGCAACCTCGATCAGCATGTGCCCGTGCAGTCGGACGATGAACTCGGCAAGCTGGCGGCGGCGTTCAACAAGATGGCGGCCCGGCTGCGGGCCTATCGCCAGAGCGCGAGCGAGAAGATACTTCAAGCGCAGCAGACAACCGAAAGCGCGCTCCGTGCCTTTCCCGATCCGATCCTTGTCTTCTCACCCGGCAAGGAAATCCAGTTGCAGAACATCGCGGCGGAACAGTTCATCCAAGGGATCGGCGAGCCGCTGCTTTCGCTGGGCAATCTTTCGACGCTGGTGGACCAGGGCCTGCAAGGTGCGGCCGATCATCAGCCCACAAGCTTCGACAAGGCCATTCTCGTCCAAAAAATGGGGGTGGAGAAATTTTATCTTCCACGCGTGCTCGCCATGCGTGACGACGCCGGTGGCGTCCTGGGTGTCGTATTGGTATTGCAGGATGTCACGCGCTTCCGCGTCGCCGACGACGTGAAGACCGATTTGATCGCCACGGTCAGCCATGAATTAAAGACGCCGCTTACCAGTATGCAGTTGGCGGTTTACCTGTTGCTTGAGGAAAAAGTCGGGCCGCTCAATCCCAAGCAAATCGAACTGCTCCTGGCCGCGCGCAATAATTCCGACCGTCTGTTCGAGATGATCGAGGATTTGCTCGACCTCGCGCGGTTCGAGGGTGGCGCTGCGTTGATCGATAAAAAGCCGATGGGCTCGCAGGACCTGCTTTATGAAGTGGCGAATCGCGAGCGCGATCTGGTGACATCCCGGGGACTGCAACTCAAGCTCGACGTCGAACCGCGCCTGCCGAAGGTCACGGTGAGCCAGACGCGGATCGACCAGGTCTTCGCTAATTTTATCTCCAATGCGGTCAAGCACTCGCCCGCCGGCAGTGCGATCACGCTTTCGGCCAAGAGTGAGGATGCGAAAAACGTCCGCTTTACGGTAAAGGACGAGGGGCCGGGAGTTCCCCAGGAACTGCATCGTCGGATCTTCGACAAATTCTTTCGTGTGAAGGAAAGCAGCGATGAAGGCGCCGGTCTCGGTCTCAGTATCGCGCGAGAAATCGTGCTGGCCCACGGTGGAAATGTCGGTGTCCAAAGCGAAGCGGGCAGGGGAAGCGAATTCTTCTTCACTCTGCCCGTCACGGTCTAATTCAAATCACGGAGTATATAAATGAAACGAAAAGCATTTTTAACCGGCCTCGTCGTCTTCCTGATAATCGGAAGCCTGATCGCCACTCGATCAACCGATGGTTATTTCGCAGCGGCGAGCATCGCGTTCTTCGTTTTGTGCATCGCCTACACGATGTGGTGCGAGCGTCTTTAAGGAACTCAATATGGAAATTCTAATCTTCGGACTCATCTCTCTCGTTTTACCGATCTATCAAATGCTCGGTGCGGATCGCGCCAGCACGCCTGAGCAGGCGTCAAAGAGGAATAAATAATATGGGACTTCTCGTCGTCGGAATCATCTCGCTTCTGCTGCTGATCTATCTCTTCGTCGCCATGATTTGGCCCGAAAAATTCTGAGCGGCACGTTTTTTATCCTCAGCCTTACACTATTATGAATTCAACTCTGGGTTGGCTCCAACTCGCTCTTTTTCTCGGCGTTCTCCTGCTTATCACCAAGCCGCTTGGCGAATATCTACTGCGCGTGCTCGATCCCCGGGGACGCACCTGGCTTGATCCGTTCCTCAGGCCGCTGGAAAGACTCACGTACCGACTCAGCGGAATTGATTCGGACAAGGAACAGCACTGGACGGCTTACACCGTCTCGATGCTGGTCTTTAGCTTCGTGACCATGATGATCACTTACGTGTTGTTGCGGTTGCAAGGCCACCTTCCGCTCAATCCGCAAGGGATGGCGAACATTCCTGACCACTTGGCTTTCAATACGGCGGCAAGCTTCACCACCAACACGAACTGGCAGAGCTATGGCGGCGAATCGACCATGTCTTATCTCTCGCAGATGGTGGCGTTGGTCAGCCATAATTTCTTCTCCGCTGCGGTTGGCATTGCTATCGCGGCTGCTCTCGTCCGGGGAATCGCCCGTCATAGTGCAGCGACGATCGGCAATTTCTGGGTCGATCTGGTCCGGATCACTTATTACCTGCTACTGCCGATCTGCGCGGTCTTCGCAATCGTGCTGATCTCGCAGGGCATGATTCAGAACTTTAAGCCCTATGATGCGGCGGCGCTGACGGAAAAGGAAACCGTGCAGGTTCCCAAGACAGATGCGAGCGGCAACGCGGTAAAAGACGCCCAGGGCAATGCGGTGATGGTGCCGCAGACGGTCGATACCCAGAGCATCGTGGAAGGACCGATGGCCTCGCAGGTTGCTATCAAGATGCTGGGCACGAATGGCGGCGGCTACACGAACGCCAACGCGGCGCATCCGTTTGAAAATCCTACACCGCTATCCAACTTCCTGCAGATGCTTTCGCTCCTCGCGATTCCGAGCGCCTTGACCTACTACCTCGGCCGCATGGTGAAGAGTGCCGGTCATGGATGGTCAGTCTGGGCGGCGATGGCCCTCATGTTCCTGGGCGCGTTCCTGGTCTGCTGGCATTATGAGGCCGCGGGTAATCCGATCTTGACGCAGCTGGGTGTCGATAGCTCAGACGGAAACATGGAGGGCAAGGAAGTACGCTTCGGGATCTTTAACTCGGCGCTCTTTGCCACGGCCACCACCGATGCTTCCTGCGGCGCGGTCAACGCGATGCACGATTCGTTCACCCCGCTCGGCGGTTTGGTGCCGCTCTTCAACATCCAGTTGGGCGAGGTTGTCTTCGGCGGCGTTGGCGCCGGCCTTTATGGAATGCTGGTTTTTGTCATCGTCGCGGTTTTTATCGCGGGATTGATGGTCGGACGTACGCCCGAATATCTCGGCAAGAAGATCCAGTCGTTCGAGGTGAAGATGTCGATGCTCGTGCTACTGGTCCTGGCCATGGACATCCTCGGCTTTACCGCCTGGGCCTGTGTAAGCGACTGGGGCAAAGCCGGCCTGAATAACCAAGGGCCGCACGGCTTCAGCGAAATGCTCTACGCGTTCACGTCGGCCACCGGCAATAACGGAAGCGCCTTCGCTGGTCTGACCGCGAACACCTATTGGTATGACACCACCTTGGCGTTCGGCATGTTGATCGGTCGCTTTCTCATGATCGTACCGATCATGGCCATCGCCGGGTCGCTTGCGTCGAAGAAGCTCATTCCTGCCGGTCCGGGTTCCTTTCCGGTTTCCGGCGCCACGTTCACGTTCCTGTTGATCGGCACGGTGCTGCTCGTTGGCGCGCTGAATTTCCTGCCTGCCCTGGCCCTTGGTCCGGTCGTCGAACACTTTCTCATGACGTCCGGCAAATTGTTCTAGTTCTCCCATTTTAAAATCCATTCCTATGAGCACAAAACCTCGTTCCCTCTTTGATCCTGCCATTGTTGGTCCTGCGCTGGGCGATTCGTTCAAGAAACTGAATCCCATCGTGATGATCAAGAACCCCGTGATGTTCGTGACCATGATCGGTGCGATGGTCACGACGGCTGAAATCTTCGTCTCGAGCGAGCCGAAAGCGTTCACCGTTCAAATCTCCATCTGGCTCTGGTTTACCGTGATCTTCGCGAATTTCGCGGAGGCGATGGCGGAGGGCCGCGGAAAAGCCCAGGCGAATGCATTGCGGCTTTCGCGCCGTAACGCGCTGGCGAGCAAGCTGGACGCGGACGGCTCGCGCTACACCGTTGACGCCAACACGCTGCGCAAGGGCGACATCATCATCGCAACGGCGGGCGATATGATTGCGACAGACGGAGAAATCATCGAGGGTGCCGCGACCGTCGATGAATCGGCGATCACGGGCGAATCTGCCTCGGTAATTCGCGAGGCAGGTGGCGACCGCACCTCGGTGACCGGCGGCACGCGCGTGCTTTCGGATATCCTCAAGATTCGCGTCTCCGCCGATCCCGGCTCCAGCTTCCTCGATCGCATGATCGGTCTCGTTGAGGGAGCAAAACGGCAGAAGACGCCAAACGAAATCGCGCTGACCATCCTGCTTGCGGCGCTGACCGTCATCTTCCTGTCGTCTGCGTCACGCTGATGCCCTTCGGCATCTATTCCCAGGTCGCTTTTTCCGTCACCGTGCTGGTGGCGCTGCTGGTGTGCCTGATCCCGACAACCATCGGTGGATTGCTGAGCGCCATCGGTATTGCAGGCATCGATCGGCTCGTGCAGAAGAACGTCTTGGCCATGAGCGGCCGCGCCGTCGAGGCAGCGGGTGATATCGACGTGCTGCTGCTGGACAAAACCGGCACGATCACGCTGGGCAACCGTCAGGCCGTGGAGTTCTATCCCGCCCCCGGTGTGGAAGTGGCCGGCATGCTCGATGCCGCGCAACTGGCCTCGCTGGCGGACGAGACGCCGGAAGGTCGCAGCATCGTGGTGCTGGCGAAGCAGAAAGGCGTCGCTGCGCGCAGCCTGGCCGATTTGCCTCACGCCAACTTCATCGCCTTCACCGCCCAGACGCGGATGAGCGGCGTCGATCTCGATTCAGTCCAGTACCGGAAAGGCGCGGCTGAGTCGGTGAAAGACTGGGTCGGCGGTCGTTTCCCCAGCGAGATTGACCGGAAGATCGATGAAATCTCGAAGACCGGAGGCACGCCACTGGTGGTCGCGGCGCGGGATACATCGAAGGTTACGGACGCCGCGCGGGTCTTTGGCGTCATTCATCTCAAGGATATCGTGAAAGGCGGTCTTTCGGATCGCTTCGCCCGGTTCCGCGCCATGGGTATCCGCACGGTGATGATCACCGGTGATAACCAGCTCACGGCGGAGGCGATTGCCCGTGAAGCCGGGGTCGATGACTTCCTCGCCCAGGCTAAGCCGGAGGACAAACTCGCGCTGATCCGCAAGGAGCAGGAGGGTGGCCGGCTCGTCGCCATGACGGGTGACGGCACCAACGACGCGCCGGCGCTGGCGCAGGCGGATGTGGGCGTTGCGATGAACACCGGCACGCAGGCGGCGAAGGAGGCCGGCAACATGGTCGACCTCGATTCCAATCCCACGAAACTGATCGAGATCGTCGAGATCGGGAAGCAGCTGCTGATGACGCGCGGCGCGCTGACGACCTTCAGTATCGCGAACGACGTGGCGAAATACTTTGCGATCATCCCGGCGATGCTCGTGGTCGCGTTTCCGGCGATCAAACCGCTCAATGTCATGGATCTTTACAGCCCGAACAGCGCGATCCTGAGCGCGGTTATCTTCAACGCCTTGATCATCGTCTTGCTCATCCCACTGGCCCTCCGGGGTGTGCAGTTCAAGCCCATGCCAGCCATGGCGCTCCTGCAACGCAATCTGCTCATCTACGGCGTGGGCGGCATCATCGCGCCGTTCATCGGCATCAAGGCCATCGACATGCTTATCACCTCGCTTCACCTCATCTAATTCATCCCATGAATATCCTACGCGACCTCAAAAACAGTCTCATCCTTACTCTGATCCTGCTCGTCATTTGCTGCGGCATTTACCCGCTCTTTGTGTATGGAGTTGGGCAGCTTCTTTTCCCGGCGAAGGCGAACGGGAGCCTGGTGCTCGACAGCGATCGCAAGCCAATTGCGTCGACGCTCCTAGCCCAGGCGTTTACCGCTGACAAATACTTTAACCCGCGTCCTTCCGCGGCGGGCACGGGTTACGATTCAACCAGTTCAGGCGGCAGCAACCTCGGGTCAACCTCCCAGAGTCTCCACGACAGTGTGAAGCAGCGTGTGGCGGACTACCGGAAAGCCAACAACCTGCCGGATTCGCAAGCCGTCCCGGCCGATGCAGTCGAGGCCTCGGGCAGCGGGCTCGATCCTCACATCAGCATCAAGAACGCCCTGTTGCAGTTGCCGCGCGTGGCCAAGGCCCGGGGCATGAGCGAAGACGATCTGCAGACCTTGGTGAATCGTTATACCGATGGACGTGATCTCGGAATCCTCGGGGAACCGGGAGTGAATGTGGTGAAGTTGAACCTCGCGCTCGACGGAAAGTACAAATAGCCGCGGGCGCGCCATTCTCATGCGCGATTTACCCCTTACATTCGCGGTGCCCACCTATCGCCTACGCGATGTGGGGCACATGATTCAGGCCTACGACAGCAACTTTTCGGACAATGGCCACACCGTCAAGTTGATGGTTTTTGACGATTCGAGTCCCGCCACGCACCAAAAATATTATCCACTGCTTGAGCAGACCCGCACCCATAACGAACTCTTCTATGTCGGGCCGAAGGAGAAAGAGGCGTTCATTCAACTGGTCAATAAGCGCCTCAACGACCGCCGCTTGGAGCCGTTGGTTCGTAATCTGTTTCGGCCAAGCTATGGTGGAAATCGCAACTTCACCTTGATTTACACTCTCGGAGAGTTGCTCGTCAGTTCAGATGACGACATGCGTCCTTATGCATTGATCGAGGACAGCCCCGAATCGCTTTCCGAGGGGGAAATCAGCAGGGGAAAATTGATCAAGGCGGATGAGGCCGGATTTTCGGAAAAATCCTTCGATATCCTGTCCAGTTTTCGTGATGTCCTGGGAAAGTCCGTACGACAACTGCCGCGCAATTACATCCTGGGTGACTATGTCATTGATACCGCCATGGACCTGGAGACGAACGCGACCCTGGGCGTGTCGCGCGAGAATTCCCTCTTTCTCAAGGCGGGAAAAGTGCCTGGCAACGCGATGGTGAAAATGGCCCAAACTTTTCGTACCGGCACGAACGACATCGACGCCGTGGACTTCGTCGATCTCTTTCTGCAGAACGAAGACCAGGTCCAGATCGAGGAGCTGAACGATTACTACGCCCTGATCAATTTCAGGCCCGTGGTGACGAACAGGAACTGGCGGATGGATTGTGGCGTCGCGGGGTACGACAACGAATTTGGGCTGCCGCCCTTTTTCCCCACGCGGCTTCGCTTCGAGGACTATATTTACCGGCTTTGGATTCAGCGCCAGGGCATCGCCGCCGCGCATGTGGATTCCGTCCAATTCCACACCAAAAGCAACTACATGCGAAATCCTCCCGCCTCGGAGATCTTCAATGAGGAAATTTCCAATCTTCTCAAGCGAAAGATCAAGGACAGCCTGGGACGCTGCGGGGACCTTAGCATCGAGTTTCATTACGAAGGTGAAGTCACAATCGAGGATGCCGCGCTTATTTTGGAGCGCATCGAGAAGCTTCACAGACGGGCCCTCTCTGCCGCCGCCTCAAGTAGATGTGACGAACGCCGTAAAGGCATCGAGTTTTTCGCCGAGAGCTTGCGAAAGGCTTTCTACGGTTTTGATTCTGATTTTTTCCAACAAAACGTCACCCGAATGGTTGATGACGTCATCAGCCAGTTCAAAGGTTCCCTCGAGCTTTGGCCCACTTTGATTGAAATCTGCTACTACGCGAAAAGCAAAAAACATTTTCCGCAGGTTCGCGTGGCCAACAAGCGACTCGGCCCCTATGTGAAGCGCAAGCTGTCGATTGGTTCGCCGATCGAGGCCTCCAAGATTCAAACGACAACCGCGGCATGATAGGCTAGCCTCACTCGTCCTCATGGAAAAGGTAGCCGTCACTGATCGCCAGGCGCCGGAAGATTTCCTCCAACTCATCCAGCGTCAGAGCCGCGGTAAGTTAAAGGTGTACCTGGGATCGTCCGCGGGTGTGGGCAAAACATATGCGATGCTCGTGGAGGGCAATCGGCTGCGGCAGCGAGGCGTTGATATTGTCATCGGCTACGTCGAGCCTCACCGGCGCCCGGAAACAACGGCGCAGATTGGGAAGCTGGAAATTATTCCACCGCGGGTGACGCATTATCACGGCGTCGAAATCCAGGAGATGGACCTGCAGGCCGTGCTGGATCGCAAGGCCACCGTTGTCCTGGTGGACGAGTTCGCCCATACCAATTCGCCCGGCAGTAAAAATCAGAAACGCTATGAAGATGTGGCCGAGTTGCTTGAGGCCGGCATCAACGTCATCACCACGCTGAACGTCCAGCATCTTGAGTCGCTCTATAACGTCATCGAGGTCGCGACCGGCATCCGGGTGAAAGAGCGGATTCCTGATTCGATCGTGGCGCAGGCCGACCAGATCATCAATATCGACCTGCCCGCCGAGGATCTCATTGATCGTCTCAAATCCGGAAGGATTTATGACGCGGACCGAGTCGATCTTGCGATGGAGAACTTCTTCACGGAGTCGAACCTCACACGCCTGCGTGAAATCACCTTCACCGAGGTGGCGAATTTCCTCGACCGCCGTCAGCGCATGCAGCGGCCGGACAGCAACAAGCCGAGCTCGATGGCGAAGGTCATGGTCGCGATCAGCAGCCGCGGCCCGCACCCCGAAACCCTTTTGCGAAAGACGGCGCGTTTGGCCAGCCAACTCAACGCGCAGTGGTATGTGGTCTACGTTCGGACGGACAGGGAAGCCCCTGACAAGATCCTCGCCGAGACGCATCGACGACTTACCGACACGCTGGAAATCGCACAGAAAATGGGAGGCACGGTGCTGGTGCTCAAAAGCAACAATGTTACCGCTGCGCTGTCCTCCTTCGCGCGGGATTACGGCATTACCCAAGTGGTCATGGGCAAATCGGCGCCACGCACGGGTTTCCGGCGATTGACGCCTTCCATGGTGGACCGGCTGAGCGCGAGCCTATTCGGTATCGATGTGATTTTGTCCTGATCAACGAGGCATTCGCGTCGAAAGTAACATGCGGCCACAATCCATTTGATGGAGATACGCATTCGGCAAAACATGCATCGTGCTCCTGGCGGTTCCGTTCTCGCTGGTCGGCGCCTTTTGGCTTCTTTACCTGTGCGGCTATCAATTCAGCGTGGCCGTGGCCGTGGGGCTGATCGCCCTGGCTGGCATCGATGCGGAAACAGAGGTGGTCATGCTGATCTACCTCGAACAAGCGTATGACGCCCGCGTTGCGCAGGGTGCGATGAATCATTTCAACGACCTGATCGCGGCCGTGAAGGAAGGCGCCGTGCAGCGCATTCGTCCCAAGATGATGACCATGTCGGCCATCCTTTTCGGCCTCTTGCCGATCATGTGGAGCACGGGTTCTGGGTCCGAGGTCATGAAGCGAATCGCCGCGCCGATGATCGGCGGCGTGATCACGTCCGCTGTCCTCGGCCTGCTGGTTTATCCGGTGCTCTACGTTCTGTGGCGGAGCCGGCACGTCTCAGACCGAAGCCAAGGGGTTATCGTTGACGCAACCGTCGTCTAGGCGTCGACGTGAATGACTAACAAATGCGCGGGAGCTGCTCGCCGGCGAGCATGTCCACGACGCGGCTGCCGCCGATACGTGTTTTCATGAGCACGTAGCCGGGATGATCGGGCGTGACCTCGCCGATGAGGGCGGCGTCCCGGCCCAGTGGATGGCCGCGCATGGCGGAGAGAATTTCATCCGCGTGCTCGGCCGGAACGATGGCCACGAGCTTGCCTTCGTTCGCAACGTGCAGCGGGTCGAGTCCCAGGATTTCGCAAGCTCCCTTCACTTCCTCGGTGATCGGAATCCGCGCTTCGTCCAGCAGCATGCCGACGTTGGCGGCTTGGGCAATTTCGACGAGCGAACTGGTCAAGCCGCCGCGGGTCGGATCGCGCAGGACGTGGATGTCGCGGCCCGTTGCGCACATGGCGTCCACCAGTCCGTTCAGCGGCGCAGTGTCGCTGGCGATCTCGGTCTCGAACTCGAGGCCTTCACGCACCGACATGATGGCGATGCCGTGCACCGCGATGAAGCCGCTGACGATGATCTTGTCGCCCGGAGCGGCGCGCTGGGGGTCGATTTGCACGCCGTCGCGCACTTGGCCGATACCGGCAGTATTGATGAAGATCTTATCGGCCTTGCCGCGATCCACGACCTTCGTGTCGCCGGTGACAAGCGTCACACCCGAGGCATCGGCGGCCTCGCGCATCGATTTGACCACGCGCCATAAATCCTCCATTGGCAGGCCTTCCTCGAGGATAAAGCCGACTGAAAGATGAAGCGGACGCGCGCCGCACATGGCGAGATCATTCACCGTGCCATGCACGGCCAGCTTGCCGATGTCTCCGCCGGGAAAAAAGATCGGGCTGACGACGTAGGAGTCCGTGCTGAAGGCGAGGCGCGCACCGCCGACGGAAAAGATCGCGCCGTCGTGCAGCGTTTCCAGCAGCGGGTTGCGAAAACCCGGCATGATCATGTCCTGGATCAGCTGCTGGCTGAGCTTGCCGCCACTGCCGTGCGCGAGCACGACCTCTGGATAGCGGGTGAGGGGCAGGGGACAGGAGCCGAGCAGGAGATCACCCGATTCGACGTCAGGCTTTTCTCTCTCGCTCATGCGGGTTGCAGATTTTTTTGCATCTCGAGATGCCGGCCATAGGCGTAGTATGCAGCGCAGGCGCCCTCTGCGGAAACCATCGTCGCGCCGAGTGGAGTCTGCGGCGTGCACAGTGTGCCGAAGGCCGGGCAGTCGTGCGGCTTCTTCACGCCCTGCAGGACGAGTCCACTGATGCAGATGGCGGGCTCCTGCGTGTCGATTCCAGCGACTTGAAAAATCTGCTCTGCATCGTGGGCGAGGAACTCCGCGCGCAGCCGGAAACCGCTCGCCGGGATCATGCCAACACCGCGCCACTTGCGGTCGCAGACCTCAAAGACCTTTCGCACGAGGTCTTGTGCCGCGCGGTTACCCTCGCGGGTGACGACGCGGGGATATTGATTTTCCACCGTGGCTGTTCCGGCCTCGAGCTGGCGCAGGGTCATCAGGATGCCGTCCAACAGGTCGATCGGTTCGAAACCGGTGATGACGATCGGCACGTGGTAGCGCGCGGCGAGTGGTTCGTATTCCTCATAACCGACGACCGTACAGACGTGTCCCGGCCCGAGAAAACCCTGCACGCGGTTCATCGGCGAACTGAGGATCGCCTCCATCGCCGGCGGCACAAGAACGTGCGAGACGAGGACAGAGAAATTCGTGATGCCCTGCCGATGGGCCTGGAAGACGGCCATGGCGTTGCCCGGCGCGGTGGTCTCAAATCCGATGGCAAAGAAGACGACCTTCTTGTCGGGATTCGCCTTGGCGATCTTCAGGCAATCCATCGGTGAATAGACGACGCGCACGTCGGCGCCGCGTGATTTCAGCACGAGCAAATCCACTTCCGATCCGGGCACACGCAGCATGTCGCCAAACGAGCAAAAGATGACGTCGGGGCGGCGTGCGATGGCGTGCGCCTTGTCGATCATTTCCAGCGAGGTGACGCAGACCGGGCAGCCGGGTCCGTGCACGAGTTCGACGCCCTTCGGCAGCAGATGATCGATGCCGTACTTGACGATGGTGTGGGTCTGGCCGCCGCAGACTTCCATCAGCACCCAGGGGCGCGTGACGATGCGGTGGATCTCGTCCGTGATTTTCTTGGCGAGCGCCTCGTCACGATATTCGTCGAGATATTTCATGACGTTCCCGGCCAGCCCGGCGGTGGTGTGGCATGGACCGGCATGTCGTCTTCGAGCTCGCCGAGCTGGTCCATTTCCTCGAGCAATTTGTAGGTCCGCGCCGCCTCGGCCTCGTCGACTTTGTTCAGCGCGAAGCCGACATGCACCAGGACATAATCGCCCGTGTTGACCTCCGGTGTGTATTCAAGGCAGACCTCCTTGACGATGCCGCCGAAGTTCGCCTTGCCCATGCGAACGCCCTCGGCGTTTTCGGAAATTTCGATGAGTTTACCGGGGATCGCAAGGCACATGGTGGGATTCCTTGGAGGAGGATTCAACTCGGGCGAGAGCGACGCCCTCGCACATCAAAACGGTATCACCAGGCCGGGGGTCTGTCAGCAGGTCGAGCGAGATATTTTTCTGCGCACCGCCCACGCGCACTTTGCCCATGAGCAACGAGTCGTCGCGAAAGATGGTGACGATTTCGCCGTAGAGCAGATTCATGCGATGGCCTCCGTCTGCTGCGCGCGGGCATGCTGCCGCACGGCGGCCATCACTTGGCCGAGCGCAATGCCGCCGTCATTCGTCGGCACGCGCTGGTGCCAGTAGGGGCGGAATCCGGTTTCGATCAGGCGCTGGATGGAACGCTCGAGCAGATAGCGATTTTGAAAACAACCGCCCGTGAGGGCGACCCGATTTTCACCGACCTCTCGTGCGACCGCAACAATCATTTCCGCGAGCGTATTATGAAATTTTGCGGCCATGACCCCAATATCTTCGTGTCGCGCGATCTCCTCGATGATCTGGGCGATCATGGGTTGCCAGTCGATGACCATCGGTTTGCCGGCACGCAACTCGAAGGCGTAATGCGTTTCGATGCCGAGTTTCACCGCGAATTCCAATTCCATGGCGGCGTGGCCCTCGAAACGGACACGCTGGCGGATGCCAAGCAGCGCGGCCACTGCATCGAAAAGACGGCCTGCGCTGGAAGTGAGCGGAGATTGCACGCCCTTGGCCACCATCTGGCGCGTCAAGGAGAGTTCTGTGTCCGAGAACTCGCGGAAGGGCGCGAGATCGGGACCGTTCTCGCTAATCCTTTCAATTCCAAAAAGAAGACCCAGCGCGGTGCGGCACGGTTGGCGCACGGCTGCCTCGCCGCCGGGCAAACGGAACTGGCGCAAATGGGCGACGCGCGTGAACGAGCCATCCTCATTCGCCCGTAGAAATTCGCCGCCCCAAATGGTGCCGTCAGAGCCGTAGCCGGTTCCGTCCCACGCAACGCCGAGCGCAGGGCCGTCGATTTCGTTTTCGGCCAGACAGGCGAGAACGTGCGCCCAATGATGCTGGACGGGTAGCAGCGACGCTCCGAGTTTCGCGGCGTGGCGCGTGGATAGATAATCCGGGTGCATGTCGCAGGCGACAAAATCAGGAGTCACATCGTAAAGTCGTTGCAGATCGGCGATGACCCGTCGGAAGGCTTTATGTGCCTGACTGGTTTCCAAGTCGCCGATGTGTTGGCTCAGGAAGATCTCGTGATCCACACTGAGCGCGACGCTGTTTTTCAGATGCGCGCCGACCGCGAGAATGCAGGGCATGATGTCGGCGCGATGCAGAGGCAATGGCGCATAACCGCGCGCGCGGCGCAGAACCATCTCGCGGTCGCGCACGACGCGCACGATGGAGTCATCGACGTGACGCACAATGGGCCGGTTATGGACGAGCAGAAAATCAGCGAGGCCGGCCAAACGCGTCAGTGCCTCGCGCTCGTCGATGCAGATCGGTTCGTCGCTGAGATTTCCGCTGGTCGCCACGATGGGGAAACCGAGTTCGCCAAGGAGAAGATGATGGAGCGGTGAGGAGGGAAGCATCACGCCCAGGTTCGGGTTGCTGGGCGCGAGGTTCGCCGCCAGGGCAGACGATTGCCGGCGGCGTAGCAGGACGATCGGCGCCTCGGCCGAGATGAGGAGACGTCGCTCGAGATCGGAAAGTTCGCAATCCCGCGCGGCGAACTCCGCGCTGGGATGCATGACGGCAAATGGTTTTTCCTCACGATGCTTGCGTTCACGCAGGCGACTCACGGCCGCTACGTTGCGCGCGTCCACTAGGAGCTGAAATCCACCGACCCCCTTAAGCGCCACGATTCCACCGGCCCGGATTGTTTTCGCCGCGAGTCGCAGCGCGTCGTCGTGTGATCCCAGGACGGTTCCCTGCGCATCCCAAAGCTCGAGCTGGGGTCCGCAGGCCGGGCATGCATTGGGTTGGGCGTGAAAGCGACGGTTGAGTGGGTCGTGATACTCGCGGTCGCAGTCAGGGCACATGGTGAACGTCTTCATCGACGTATGGGCCCGGTCATAAGGCAGCGCCTCAATGAGGCTGAAGCGGGGGCCGCAGTTCGTGCAGTTGATGAACGGATAGCGGTGGCGCCGGTCGGTGGAATCGGCCATCTCGCGAAGGCAGTCTACGCACGGCGCGATGTCAGGCAGGATGAGAACCGTCTTCGCGCCCGCATCGTCGCTGTAGCGAATCTCGAAAGTCTCGTAACCGGTGGCGTCAAGAAACGAGGACTCGAGACTCTGGATAATCGAACGCGGCGGTTTTTCCGCCTCGAGGCGGAGCAGAAACTGGCGGAGGACAGGTCCAGGGCCTTCGACCTCGAGAAAGACGCCTTGCGCCGAGTTGAGCACCCAGCCCTTGAGGGCAAACTCGGTGGCGAGCCGGTAAACAAACGGTCGGAAACCGACACCTTGCACCGCGCCGCGGACGACGACTTTCAGGCGTTCGGTCGTGGTGGTCATGTGACGGCCGGGACAGGAGTTTCGCGGTGCACCAGCGCGACCTTGATTTCGCCGCCCTTGTCGAGCAGCGGTACCGGTTCGAGATGAAGAGCCGCCGATTCATCAAGTCCCGCTCCTGCGTGTTCGGCATCGAAATGATGGCCCTTGACGCAGCTCAACACTCCGTCGCGCAGCGTGCCGAGATGGAGCGGCATGTTGCAGCCGGGACAGCGGTCGCGATAAGCGTAGAGCCGGCCGGCCAGGCGGCACACAATGAGTTGCTCGTCCTGCGGATGGATCGTCTGGTGGGCGCCCTCGGCGAGATTGTTCAGGCCGTAGACCGGAACCCATTCCGGCGCGGCGTTGGGCTTATGGTCGAATTCCGCACCGTCGATAGCGCCATTTTGCGGAATGCCCTGCACTTCGTACCCGGCGAGGTCGGGACAGGCCTCGTCAATTGCGGTGCGTACCGCCAGCTCGAGTGTCACGGTCGACGACGGGCACGTCTTGCAATGACCTTCCAGCTGCAGCACGGCGTGATCGTCCTCCAGGCTGATCAGCGCGACATCACCGCCGTGGCTCTGCATGTAGGGCCGTACTTTTTCGAGCGCGCCATTCAGCCGCTTTTCGAGCGAAATCGGATGCAAGCCGTGAATCAGGAGCAGGCCGGTCACGCCCGCGTCGGCCAGCAGCGCGTCGCGGACTCTTTCGCCTTCGGCTCCGCGTTCGCCGAGGATGCGCAGGATGCGCTCCAAGCCGTGGCCGTAAAAGCTGAGGACGGAGCCGAGACATTCCTCGAGCATTTCCCGCGCTTCGGAGTCGGGCAACTCCTGGATTTTCTCCACCCATTCCTGGATGCGTTTGCCCTCGCGGCTGAAATCGTCGGTGGGCGGAGCGGGTGGAGTGGAGCCGTTAGAGTTCGACATAACGAATGGTGCGGATGGTGCAGTCATGGCCCGAGGAGGCCTCGGCCTCCTGGCCGCATTGGGGACATTGGAGCGTGGCGATGGCGAGACTGGCGTCGGAGCGCGCACCGTCCCAGTAACGCGGCGTTCCCTCGTAGCCGCAGTGACGGCAGAAGACCTGCGCCTTCGTCTGCTCGAATTCCAGCTCGGAATCCTCGAGCGGCGTCTCCTTGGTGATGGCCATGTAGCTGAAGCGGAGTTGTTCCGGCTCGACGCAGGTTAGCTCGCCGATGCGGATGATGACCTTCATGATTTTCTTGGCGGGCGGCTTTTCGGCAAACTCCATCACGGTCTCGGCGATGGAGGAGGCGATGGAGAGCTCGTGCATCGCCGGGCCTTTTTACACGGCAAGCACCGCTGCGACCACGTCGTCGATGCCCGCGCCGGTCTTGCAACTCGTGGGAATGACCTTGAGGCCCGGCTTGAGCTTGTGCACGTCGGCAATGAGCTGGTCCACGCTGACGTCCATGATGTCGGCCAGCTCGATCTTGTTGATCACGACAAGCTGCGCACCCATGAACATGTGCGGATGTTTGCGGACCATCCACGGACCCTCCGTGACGCTGACGACGACGACGCGCGCCTTGGAGCCCAACGGAAATTCCGCAGGACAAATGAGATTGCCGATATTCTCGATGAAGATGAGCTTGAGCTTATCGAGCTCGATCTTCGCACAGGCCTTGCCGACGACGTTGGCGTCGAGATGACAGCCGTTGATCGTGGCGATCTGCACCACCGGCACGCCAAAGCGGGCGATGGGATCCGCATCATCGCTGGTTGTCGCATCACCGTTGAAGACGGCCACGCCCATGCGGTCCTTAAGTTTCTCCACCAGGCGCGTGATGAGCGTGGTCTTGCCGGAGCCGATCGCGCCCATGAAGTCGAGCGCGGTGATGCCGTGCTTATCGAGCAGGGCGCGATTGTCCTTCGCAATTTTTTCGTTGGCCTCGAGCAGACTGTGCTCGAGCTCGATATCGTAGATTTCTTCCGGGTTGGCTTCGATTTGAATCATGGTGGTGATGAGGATTGGAAAGAGTCGGTAAGGGGGAAGCATGGGCCGCCCCCGAGGCGACCATGCCCATGAAGAACTAGCCTTTTTTGGCCAGCCCGAGCAGAGCGGTGGGTGTATGCATTTTTTCCAGCACCTTGCCCTTGCCGAGGTACATGTGGACGCCGCACGGCAGGCAGGGATCGAAGCTGCGCACCGCGCGCATGATGTCGATGCCCTTAAACTTGTCCGGCCCGTTTTCCTCGAAGATCGGGGTGTTCTGCACCGCGTCCTCGTAAGGCCCAGGCGTCCCATAAATGTCGCGCGGGTTGGCGTTCCACGGTGTTGGCGGGTAGGGGTGGTAGTTGGCCACCTTGCCGCCCTTGATGACGAGATGATGCGAGAGCACGCCGCGCACCGCCTCGTGGAAACCGCAGCCGATCGCCTCGTCCGGCACCTTGAACGGTGTAAAAGTCCGCTTGTCGCCGTGATGGAATTCCTTCAACGCCTGCTCCACGAAATAGAGAGCGCAGCCGGCCGCGTAGGCCTGGAAGTAAGTGCGCGCGCGATCGCGTTCGATAGCGTTGCTCCATTGCGGAATCTTCCACTCGAATTCCTTTTCGGGTTTCATCGCCGTTTTCGGCAGGCGAATCTTCACGCTGTTGCCGGTCGATTTCACGTAGCCGATGTCGACGAGGCCCGCGAGTGCCGTGGCCCAGAGCCGCGCGATCGGTCCGCCGCCGGTGTCGAGCGCGAGATGATCTCCTGTGCGCTTGTCGAACCAGCGCGGCGACATGACCCAGGTGTAGTTGCCGTCGAAGTTGCGCTTCTGCGGCTTGGGGATGGTCGTCTGGTTCCACGGATGCTTCTTGTCCACCGGATTGCCGAGCGGGTCGTGCGTGACGAACGTCTCGGAATTGTCCCAGTCGTCATAATAGGACGAACCGAGCAGGATGCGGATGCCGAGGTTGATATCGACGAGGCTGGTGGTGACGAGCTTGCCGTCGACCACGACGCCCGGCGTCACGAACATGTCGCGGCCCCAGCTTTCCATCGTCTTGTAATTGTAATCGCAGGTCGCCGGATTCTGGAACGAGCCCCAGCAGCCGAGCAAGACCCGGCGCTGGCCGACTTTCTCGTAACCGGGAAGGGCCTCGTAGAAAAAGTCGAAGAGATCATCATGCAGCGGCACGACTTTCTTCATGAATTCCACATACTTCATCAACCGCACCTGGAAGTCGGTGAAGAGCTGGATCGATGGCACCGTGCCGACGCCGCCGGCATAGAGTGTGGACGGATGGACGTGCCGACCTTCCATCAAACAGAACATCTCGCGCGTGAGACGGCTCATCTGCAGCGTTTCGCGATAGAATTCGCCCTCGAACGGATTGAGCGACTTCATGATGTCGCCGATGGTCTTGTAGCCGTGCTCCGCGGCATGCGGTGACGGCGTCACGGCCGCCTTGGCCCAGACGCCGGGATTGGTCTCCTTCACCATCATCTCGCAGAAGTCCACCCCGACCAGGTTGTCCTGATAGATGTTATGGTCGAACATGTACTCGGCCGCTTCGCCGAGGTTGATGATCCATTCCGCGAGCGGCGGGGGCTTGACGCCGTAGGCCATGTTCTGCGCATAGATGGAACAGGTCGCGTGATTGTCACCGCAGATGCCGCAAATGCGGCTGGTGATGAAGTGGGTGTCGCGCGGGTCCTTGTTCTTCATGAAGATCGAGTAGCCGCGGAAGATCGACGACGTGCTATGACACTCCGTGACGACCTTGTTGGCGAAATCGATCTTCGTGTAGATGCCCAGACTGCCGACGATGCGCGTGATGGGGTCCCACGACATCTCCTTGATGTCCGGAGTCTTCGCGGGCGCGTCGCCTTTCGTCTTGGTTTTCGGAGCGGGAGCGGTGGCTGTGGTTTCCATGATCGTAGTCTCCCGTTGGTGCTAGACGCCCGCGTAGGTCCGGGGTTTGTATCCTGTGGTAAGCCGCGTGCCGGAATGCCGCCACTTGGGCTCCTTGTTCAAGGTGTGCTGGGTGATGTTGCGGAGCGCCTTGATGACCGTTCCGTATGTTTTCGAAACATTGCTCGAAAGCATTGACCCAGGAGGCGCGTCCATGAACGGCATGAACTTGTCTGGGAAGCCCGGCATCGTGCAGCCAATGCAAATACCGCCGACGTTCGGACAGCCGCCGATGCCAGCCATCCAGCCACGCTTCGGCACGTTGCAATTTACCACCGGTCCCCAGCAGCCCAGCTTCACGAGGCATTGCGGCTGGCCATACTCGGAAGCGAATTCGCCCTGCTCGTAATAACTGCCGCGATCGCAGCCCTCATGCACCGTCTTGCCGAAGAGCCACTCCGGACGAAGCTGGTCGTCGAGCGGAATCATCGGCGCGAGTCCGGCCACCTGATAGAGAAGATACAACAGCGTCTCCATCATGTTGTCGGGTTGCACCGGACAGCCTGGCACGTTGACGATCGGCAGGCCCGCCTTCGACTTCCAGTTCCAGCCGAGATAATCGGCCAGCCCCATCGCGCCCGTGGGATTGCCTTCCATCGCGTGAATGCCGCCGTAGGTCGCGCAGGTTCCGCAGCCAATAACGGCCAGCGCCTTCGGCGCCAGGCGATCGATCCACTCATTGGTGGTGATCGGCTGGCCGGTTGCCTTGTCCGTGCCCATCGCCGCCCAATAACCTTCCGCCTTGATCTTCTCGTTCGGCACCGAGCCCTCCAGAACCAGCACGAAGGGATCCAGCTTTCCCTCCCACGCATCGTACCAATACTTCATGAAGTCATCGCCGACTTCATAGGCCAGCACCGGATTGTGCAAATGGACCTTGGGCAATCCGGGAATCGCGCCCATCACCACGTCTTCAATACTGGGCTGGGTAGCCGCCGTGATGGACACGGAATCGCCGTCGCAACCTAGGCCGGTTGTCATCCAAACGATGTGAACTTCTTTAACGTCGGGAGGACGATCCGCGACAATCTGAGGGGTTTTCATATGGCTAATTCCTTCGGGCAAAGGGTTGAAACCGCCTGACTCTTCGAACCTACTCTGTCATCATGTATCTGCAAATTTATTATCGATCTAAATACATTAGAATAAATAGCTTAATGGTTTTCCATTAGGGTTATATAGTGCCCTGATATTAGGCTTACTTATTTTAACAATTGATGAGCGCGCCCGGTGGATGGAACCCCGGAAACACGGCTTACATGCTGCTGATTTTTATATAGCGTTTAATTTCCGGGAGCATCGCAACGACGGCCACACCGGCAGCTATCACGAGCGACCAGCCAATAAAGCGGACGGTTTTCACACACGCCTGCTCAGAACAAGAACACGACATTCAACTCACCTCCTTTAATGCCGCGGATTCGCGGCATTCCATGGGAATCTTTCCGGCCAAAAGATCGTTCACGAGTGATTCGACTTTGCGGATGGCGAGCGGCACGGCGGCCTGCACGGGTTCGCTCAGGCCCATCGCATCCTCCTCGAAATCGACCCTGGCCGGCTCGCAGCCCAGCAGGAAAAGCCGTCCTGCTTTTCCGCCCTGGGCCTGCACCATTTGCAACACGCGCACCGGGTTCATGCTATGGCCATCGGGCATTTCGTTCCCGTCGCTGGGTTCAGGCATCTCGAGTTCCATGACGTAAAGCGTGCCGGGTTCACCGCCGCGTGGCGTGATGTCGATGAAGAGCGCGTCGACGCCGTCCATCAGAGCGTAGGCGAGATCGTAGCTGCGGATGCCGAAGTCCTCCACTTGCACGCCTTCCGGCCATGACTGCTTCATCAGTTCGCGCGCGACTTCGCTGCCGAACGCGTCGTCGCCGAAAAAAATGTTACCGATGCCGGCGACAAGGAGGCGCGGCTTCATGACGCGCCCTCCATTGGCTCGACCTCGTCCGTGCCGTAGAAAAAGCGGTGGCCCGGCTGCTTCAGGAAGCCGAGGTCCTTGCCGGGGTCGTCCTCGAGCACGAGTGCCAGGTGCATGTTGTTCTCCGCGTCCTGCTCGATCGATTCGATGATGGCCACCTTGCCGGTGATGGCCATGTCGAAGGCATCAGCCCGCTTTTTCGGACGCACCCGCACGCGGTCACCCTTGCGTAGCTGAATTCCGTTCACCGTCACGCTGTCCGCCTTGGTCGCGGGATTGAAAAATTCCTCTCCGAAATTCTCCGTCGGCTTCATCATGCCGTGGAGCTTCATGAGGTGCTCCTCGGAAAGCGACTCGGTGCGCTCCAGAATGGCGCGAGCCTGCGCATCGATGCGACGCATCTCGTTCTTTTCGCTGTCGGTCATAGTCATGATCCGCAGTGTGAGGATCTCGTCGATCTCACCTCCGTCGAAAAGGTCTCCGGGGCTTTCCGGCGCGATCTTCGGGTAGTCGTAGAGGATGATCGGCGAGGAAACCATGCAGTCGCGATCGCGCTTCGCCTCGTCGCCGACGAGAATCGGCCACGTGCCGATATTCTTGCAGGCCGCGACAGCGCCGGCGTAAGCGTCGGCCGGTTCAAGCGACGAGATGAACGCGCCCTGAGTGACGTGCAGGATCGTGTGGGTGGAGGCGAACGTCCGCATCAGGACGGCGTCCTGCTCGGCCAACAGGGCGTCGGTTATCGGTGTGGTGTTGATCACGCGCACGGTGAAGCGAAAGACGGAATCGTCGATTTTTTCGGCGGAAAGTTCCATGCGGCCTGCGACCTCCGATTGACGCCGCACGATCACGCCCGCGATTTTTCCCGCCGCGTTGCGGATCGGCTCCATCGTGCGCGAGGTGGGAAACGTGAAGAGGATCGTCTGAGGCGCGGTCACGAGTTCGGCCAGCGGCGTGGAAGGGAGCCGTGCATCGCGTTCCATCACTTCCTGCCACGCGGGATAGTGCGTGCCGTCCACCTCGAGCTCCGGCACCTCCTGGAAGAAATCGGGCCGGTCCGGATTCGGCAATTCATCCAGCGGCACGGCAACTTCACCGATGTCGCGGGCGAGGGGATGGAGAAACCGGACGATGGCCTCGATCCGTGCATCCGCACCCTCGACGAGGCATTGCGTCTGCATCGCACACGGTTCCGCGCCCTGTTGCGCGAGATGATAAGGCTCGGGGTAAACGCGGCCGAAGGTGAAGCGCTGCCGGTTCTTCTTCGACGAAGCGCGGTACGGATAAAGAATGTAACCCTCGTAGAGCACGGCCTGCACGACCTGGTCGACGAGGGCCTGGTTCACGGCAGAGCCTCCACAGCTTGCGCTGCCAGCAGCGCATCGATCGTCTCATCCCAGCCGGTCAGGCCGCGTGCGCGGCGGAAGGCGTAAATCCGATCGAGGGTATCGCGCTGCAGCGTCAGGAACGTCGTGTTCGGATAATGGCGGTCCATCAGCTCGCGCCATGTCTTCACCGGTACGCGAAACGTACTCTCCTTGTTCCAGGAAACCTGCTGCGCCTGCAACCGGTCGTCGGCGTTCTGGTAAAAAATCGTGCCGCTAAAAAGGAAGATCAACGGAATGTCACCGTCCTCCAGCGCGTAAAAATATTTTGCCGCCAGCACGTTCAAGTCGAACGTGCATTGCACCGGAAGCTGCGCGGTCGTTTTGCCGGAAAACGAGCGGATCACCGTCTGCGCGTGGGTCCAGAACTGGCCGCGCAGCGTCTTGCCCCACTGCTCCGGCGGCCCGAAGAGATCGGAGAGCTTTTCCTTTTCCTGCGCGTTGTAAGCGCGGCGCGGTGCCTGGATCTGGATTTGCGCCTGCAGCGGCACACTCTGGATGACCACGTCGTCCGGCGTGCTCGTAATTTCGAGAGTAAACGTGAGCAGCGGCGTCAGGCCGCGCGCGTCCGCCTCGATGCCGGTGACCTGAAAGTCGAGATCAGGCATGGAGTTCCTCCCGCGTTATCCAGGGCTTGGCCTTGTCTTCCAGCCGCGCAAAGAACCCCTCGATCTCGCGCCAGACTTCATCCCCGCCCGAAAGGCCGCGCCAATGCAGCCGGATCAGGCCAACCAGTTCGAAGCAGACATCGATCGGCACGACATAATAAACGCGCCGCTCGCCCGCGCGGTTAACGAGAAGCGCTTCCACATCGGGCTGCAGTTGCGTCAGTGCTGGGTTGTCGGCCACGAGTGCTGTCCATGCCTCCAGCGAAAGAAGCGACTCGGTCGCCCCGGCTGGACTGGGATAAAGCGCTACGATCTTGTCGCCGGATCCATGACGGAAAAAGAAGGCGAGGTCGATCGGGAGCGACAGTGCTTCCCACTCGCCGTCGCTGAGTCTGAAATCGGGCAGCGAGCGCACATCGCGCGGAATGAGCTGGAAGCGGCCGTCGACCACATCGGCGAAGCGGAGCGCGCAGGCATCGCAGGCGCAGGCGATGCGTCGCTTCCCGTTCTCAAGCAGATGACGATGCTCGGGAGACAGCTCGAGGCTGCATAGTTCGCAATGCTCCGGTGCGGTTCCAATTGCCGCAGGCTTGGTTTCAGGGGCACGCAGCGCGGCGAATTGCCGAAGGGTGTCGAAGGCGTTGGCCGTACGCCTGCTTTTTTGGGAGGGAATATTCGCATCCATGGCCGAATCCCTCCATATCTTCTAGTTGGCTCCCCGCCGGTTGGGCACACGGGTGAAACATCCCGTTGCACATCCTTCTCCATGGTGGACCGACTTTTGGGGCCGCAATAACGTCCACCCTCGCATGAATTCACCTTCCTCCTCACGCGGACAAAGTCAACCCGTAAGGATTATCGGGGGAATTCGTTTATTTACTGATTACTGAAAGCGACCTGCAAGGCATTGAGATCATGTCGGGCGGTAAAGGCTTGAAAAGATTCGCCGGGATTTCGATTTTTTAGGTAAACGAGAAGGATTCTCTCCACGAGCGTCTTCATTTCCTCGAAGGGAATTGACTGATAAACCTGTCGCCCAACGGCCTGGTTTTTTCCGAATCCGCCGCCCACGCAAACATGATAAGCCTCCTGTCCATCACGCGTCTTTGTGCCCAGGAGCCCAATGTCGCCCATGTAGTGCTGGGCGCACGAATGCGGGCAGCCGGTAAAATGGATGTTCACGGGGACATCTAATTCAATCTGACGATCGAGATGCTCGATGAGAGCCAGGGCGTGGCCCTTCGTGTCGGTGAGCGAGAACTTGCAGTACTTTTTTCCCGTGCAGGCGATCACACCGCCGGCCACGTTCGATTGTTTCCAGTCCAGTCCCGCTCGCCGCACCTCGCTTTCGACTCTGTCTAACAGGGCGGTGGGAATATTGGGAATAATGAAATTCTGCCAGACCGTCAGCCGAATCTCGCCCGAACCGTATTCGTCCGCGATGTCGGCGATCCGATCCAGTTGCTTCGAAGTGAGTTGACCCACCGGAATCGCGACCCCGAGATAATGCAGGCCCGCTTGCTTTTGCGGAAATGCGCCGAGATGCGAATGCGGCACATCCGGAACCGGGTTTGCGCCTTCAGGCGAAAGCAGAGGTGAGCGGGGCAACTCGCGGCCGAGCAGCTTTTCTGTTTCCGCGAGATACTGGTCGAGCGTCCAATTTTCCAGCAGGTGCTTGAGGCGCGCCTTTTTTCGATCACCGCGATTGCCGTGGGCGATATAGACCCGGATGAGGGCCACCATCACCTGCACGATTTCGTTGGGAGGCACCATCACGCCCAGATCGCGGGCAAAGGTTTTGTGTCCGGTCGCGCCGCCAATGGCGATGCGGAAGAGAACCCCGTCGCTGCCCTGCACAGCCGTGACGCCAATATCATTGGTGTCCTCGACGGAACCGATGAGTCCCCCGCCGTTAAAGGCCACATTGAATTTACGCGGCAGATCGTAAAATTCGCGATGATGGATGATGAACTGCGCAAGTTCCTGCACATACGGCGTGCAATCGATCAGCTCATGCGGATCAATCCCAGCCGTGGGATTCGACGTCAGGTTGCGAATGTTGTCTGCGCCCGAGCCGCGCGTATGCAGCCCCACCAGCTGGATGCGGCGCAGGACTTCAGGAGCGTTTTTCGGCTCGATCAGCCGGATTTGCAGATTGGCCCGCGTGGTGATTTGAATATAGCCGGTCGTGAGTTCCGTCGCGATCCGGGCGATTTCCCGCAGTTGATACGTCTTGAGTTGGCCGCCCGGAATCCGTAGGCGCGCCATGAAGGCGTCCTTGGTCGGGGAGAGATAGAAGAGGCCGTTCCACTTGAATCGGAACGTCTCTTCGCGGTCCGGGGCCTTGTTTGTCTTCGCGTTTTCGGCGAGTCGATAGAACGAATCAAGCGGATGCTCCTCCTTCTTGATCCGTTCCTCGAAAATGAGGCGCGGCTTCTCGACGGCACTCGGATTGGAGGCCTTGGCAACGTCCTCAAAGGTGAGTCCCTTGGACGCAAGCTCCGCAGCGAAGCCGTTGAGATATTTCTTCTGCTCTTCGCTCAGCGGCTGACTTTCAGTCGTGTCGAGCCGAGGAGGCGCGCTCATAGAATGGGGAAGGTTATCGACTACGAAAGGCCTTTGAGAATTCCCGCCAACCGGTCCTTGTCCGCCTGACTCAATTCCGCCAGCGGAGCGCGCAGGGCACCGGGTTCGATTCCCAAGAGTTCCAATCCGGCCGCCACGGTCCGTGGCAGGCCGCCCTGGACGATGAATTGAAGGAGAGGCAGCTGCTTTCTAAAGACCTTGAGAGCGGTCGGTAAATCTCCCGATTCGATCGCGGCGTAGAGGGCGAGATTGAGTTCCGGGATCAGATTCGGAGCCGCCGTGCACCAGCCACGCGCCCCCGCGATGAAGGCATCGAGGGCAAGGGGATTCGAGCCGTTATAAAACGCGACATCATCCCCCGCCTCCTGCACCAACCGGTGCAGCCGGTTCACGTCGCCCGTGCTTTCCTTGATCATGGTGACGTTGGGTATCTTCAGCAGCTTCGCCAGGAATTCCGGCGCCATGTCGAGGCCGCCCGTTGCGGGATTATTATAGGCCATGATTGGCAGCGAGATCGCGCCGCCCACGGTGTTGAAGTGAGCGAGGATTTCCGCCTCCGTCAGTTTCCAGTAGCTCATCGGAATGACCATCACGGCCGCGGCGCCCTGTTTTTCCGCAAAGCGGGCGTGATGCACCACGCGCTCGGTCGTGAGACCCGAGACGCCGATCATGACCGGAACCCGGCCATTCGTTTGCTCCATGGTCGCGGCAACAATGGCTTCACGCTCACTGTCGGACAGGTAAGGCAGCACGCCTGCGCTGCCCAAGGGAGCGACGGCGTGAACGCCGGCTTTGAGCATGCGCTCGAGGAGTTCCTTGTATTTGACAAGGTCCACCGATCCATCGATGGAAAAGGGAGTGATGGGATAGGCGATGATGCCTTTGAGAGGAGTATTGCGGCTCATATAGATTAGGCGTTGATTTTAACGGTGATGTGTTTTCCGATTTCCTGGCGAAGAGCGATTCCGCCGATGTTTTGCAGGAGAGGTGCGTTCTCGCAGGCGAGGTACCGCGCGAGGCCCGTGCCGGTATTGGTATGTTTGTGCCAGGCCCAAACGGGAATATAGACGGCGTCGCCCGCCTTCCACGGAACCTTCTCGTCCTGCACCTGGGAGTAACCTTCGCCCTCGAGCACGTAGAGAATCGTCTCGTAGGTATGGCGGTGCATGTTGGAAGACTGCTCCGGATCGAGCCACCCGATGGTGAGACTCAGGCACTTCGAGGGCAGATCGACGAAGAACACGGGATGTTTCCGTTCCTTCGAAAACTCATCCTGCTTGTGCCCCGATTCGACCCCTTCATGAATCAGCTTGTCGGGAATGATGACGTGCGGCTCGGGCGGAGTCTTGTCGAAGTCGGCCGAGGCAAACGCCTTTTGAGGAGGTAGTGTTGTCATAAAGGGGGGCTTTCTGTTGGGGGGTGAGTGGGTTTACGATGGAGAGGACAGTTCGCGTCCGTGATCGGCCATCTCCAGCGCGGGGATGGCCCGCGTGGTCTTATGGGGCAAAAGGCCCGCGGTCGACACGTGGCGTTCCAGCGCAAGCGGTGAGGCGACCAGTAGGATTTCAGGTGCCACCTTGCCGCGTGCAATGATCCGATGCGGCAGGCGTGAGTCAAAGTGAACGGCGTCGCCGACATTGAGGTCGTAGGATTGCCCCGCCAGCGAAAGGGTCAGCTTGCCGGAAAGGACGTAAATCCATTCCTCACCGTCATGACGGTAGTGATCGTTTCCCGCGCGGGTCAGGGAGACCGTTACGCGGATCGGACGAAGGTTGAAGAAGTGACCGGCCTGCGAGAGCGGAACGTAGGTCAGTCCATAGGCCTCGCGCGGCATGACCTCCGCCCGGCGCACGACCAGGCAGGGCTCGAGTTCGGTTTGGGTTTCAAACATCGAGGCCAGCGAAACGCCGAAGATCTCGGAGAGCGTCAGGACCGCCGCGATGGAGGCCTGACGATCACCCGATTCGAGCCGTGAAAGAAAGGGTTTGGACAGTCCACTGCGGCTCGCGAGATCATCGAGTGTCCATCCCCTGGCCAGACGATGCTGCTTCAGATTGGCGCCGAAGGCGGTCAGTTGTTCTTTAACGAGTCGGGGGGATTTTTTCATGAAAAATCTCTAAGCGAAAATCCGATGAATGGCAACACGATTGCCTTGAAGGCAAAGACGGGTGCCAATGGGTTCCCGGAAAATGGTGAAAGTGAAAAGGGGTGAGATTTTCTTCCCTGGGTCGACCACTCCAAAAGTTTGAAACTTTAAAAGCGATGGGCGGGTTCATGCTATTCGGATTCAGGCTCAGTGTTTTTGGGTCGCTCTTGATGATAAAGGCAACGTTGATTGCCTAGCAGGCAACATGCCAAATGAAGTGATGCTTGATCCGGTGGCAGCCTTGAAAAGGCAATGGCAAGGGAACAGAAATCCAAAAGAAAAATTCAGATGGAGTTATCTATATAGAGGCAGCGCTTGGATTGCCTCTGAAAGAGAGGAGTCGGTTCTGTGATAGGCAGTGGTCAAAGAACAACAGTCAGTTTGAAAACGCGCAGCGATTTGGTGCTTTTCGTTCGATTGATATTCCGCGTTGGGTGTTTGTTGCTTGTGATTTCTCGTGCTTGGAATAGCTGGCATGTTGCCTGCTAGGCATAAAAGTTGCCAAAGAATTATCCACTGCCACCCCACCTAAGAAAAACCCCCACGGAGAACCTTATGACAGACTATCGCACGCCGGTAAAAAAGGAGGGGCAGCTCAAGCCGGGCTGCCTGAACTTCATCGAGCTCTGGGCCCAGAACATCGCCCTGATCTCCCCGACCATGACGGCCGCGCTCATCGTGCCCTTGATGTTTTCCAACACCGGCAACCTGAGCTGGGTCTCCTATGCCGTCGGCACGGTGATGCTGCTCTTCGTGGCCTTTAACCTCAACCAGTTCGCCAAGCGCACGACGGGAGCCGGCTCGATGTACAGCTACACCTCCTCCGGCCTGGGCTTTGGCGGCGGGGCCATTTGCGGCTGGTGCCTGGTCTGGGCCTACCTCTTCATCGGCCTGGCCGGCACGACCGGCTTCACCATCTTCGCCGGCAAGCTCCTGGGGATGATCGGGCTCAACGTGGCCCCGCCGGCGCTCTACGCCATCTGCCTGGCGGCCTGCTTCGCCTTCGCCTACTTCGATATCAAGATCTCGACGCTGGTCATGCTGGCGCTGGAGGCGTTCTCCTGCTTCTTCATCACCCTCTTGTGCCTGATCGTGCTGGGCAAGCACCACTTCGTACCCGACACGACCCAGTTCAGCCTGCAGGGCGCCTCGCTTTCCAGCCTGGGCCTGGGCGTGGTGGTGGCGGTGTTCAGTCTGGTCGGCTTTGAAAGTTCCACCGCCTTCGGCGAGGAGGCGGTCAACCCGCTCAAGACCATCCCGCGCTCGATCATCTGGAGCCTGGTTGCCACGGGGTTGTTCTTCATCTTCGTCTGCTACACCGAGGTGCTCGGCACCCACGGCTACAAGGACACCCTCGACAAGATCGACGCCCCGCTCAACGTCCTCTCCACCATGTACGGCGTGCCGATCCTCTCGCCCATCTTGTCGGCGGGCGCGATGTTCAGCTTCTTCGCGCTGGCCCTCTCCTGCATGAACGCGGGGTCGCGCGTGATGTTCGCCATGGGCCGGCACGACTTCTTCCACACCGCCACGAGCAAGACCCACGTGAAGCATGCCACCCCGCACGTCGCCCTGGCGGTGATGGCGCTGATCATGTTCTTCGTCGTGACCATCTCGCGCCTGAGCGGCATGGAGGTGCTCGACCAGTTCAACGACGCCGGCACCATGGGCGCGTTCGGGTTCCTCGGCGCCTACGTGCTCATCACCGTGGCGGCGCCGTTCTTCCTCAAGAAGCGCGGCGAGCTGAAGGCCAAGGACGTCGCCATGTGCGCCGTCGCCCTGGTGCTCATGCTCATCCCCGCGGTGGGCAGCGTCTATCCGCTCCCCCCGGCCCCGCTCAACTACTTCCCCTACATCTTCGGCGCCTACCTCCTCATCGGCGGCGCCCGCGTCATGCGCATGCGCACCCAGAAACCCCAGCGCCTCGAGGAGATCGCCCTCGAGGTCCAAAAGCTCCATGCCGAGGCTGCGTAA
>Ga0182024_10001055_pt1 | contig 71525 bp, 72 predicted proteins | sample P32metaG_FD_120480 | JGI IMG/M metagenome (GOLD analysis project Ga0182024, IMG submission 120480) | Permafrost microbial communities from Stordalen Mire, Sweden - P3-2 metaG (Illumina Assembly) | ecosystem: Environmental > Terrestrial > Soil > Wetlands > Permafrost | place: Sweden: Stordalen...
TGAACATTCCTTCTTGCTGGTTGTCGTCGCCGCGCATTCGCTCGTCTCCTTGGCCTTCCTTACTTCAGACGAGTTTTTTGAATTAAAGTTGCAAACGGAAATGGGTTTTTCAACAAGCTGTTAAGTCTCGGCTAAAGCTTTTTAGGCCCATTCCGCAGCAATGTCCTTCTGATTCTCCGCAGTGCTTGACACGCTGATGGATCGCTCGGCATAGATGAACTCACTCTGCATGTGACGCGGCTGTGACAATGTGGACTCGAAGAAGTCATCTGTGGTGCGAGGTTCCCCTGCGAGACTGGACAACGGCGTTCACGGTTTTTCGGCACCGCCGATGAGCAGCGCATTCCATCCTGGCCACGAGTGATCCACTCCAAGAAAGGGCGTATACATTTGCTCAAACCAGCCCAACCTGCAACCGCGAGTTGACGTGCCGATTGGGTCGGCGCAAGATGTTTCTGAGGAACCGAAGTGACTGCCGTTGCGCAAACGCTTGCGAGCAGGGTGCAGCTAGCGCGATCGCTCGAAGAGGTACGAAAGAAGGATCTTCACGCCGGCGATCGTGTGCTCGTCACGACGAGAAACTCCCTTTACACAATTTGGGTGCTTGATGAGAGTGTGTATTGGGTCTCTGGCGGGTGGTTCGACCGCCAATGCATGTCGCCTCAGAGAACGGGCATTAACGGTTGCACCTGGGGCGGAAGCGCAATCAAGCAGGACATCCTCGCTGCTCGCGGGCTTCAGCTGGAGTTCGGGAACAGCGTTCTCACCACTCGAATTCGACAGGTTCGCGTGATTCTAGCCGAAGTACAACCGTCACTCAATTAGCGCCCCTATGGCCCTATCCGCCAAAGCCTAGTTACCACCACATCGCGTTGACTTGGGTGTGAGCGCATCCTAAGATTCGCGCCAGCCAAACATTCTGTCGGGGAGCTCGCAATCATCTATGCCGTGCGTTCAACTCATCGAGCTTGCGCTTTAGCTGCTCAAGCTTCTGCCCAGCCTCGCCCAGCTTGCCTTCCGAAGTTAATCGCTGGTAGTCGGCGAGGTCTCTGGCTGCCCCCGCGATGAGGGTGCTCACATCTGCCCCGGGCTTAGCGGCAGAGACCGATACCGCCGCTCCTCGTTCCGCCTCGGCAGGCGCAGCCCCGACACTTAGCGACGAGGCCTCCCCTCCAAACAAAGCCCCCATCGCCGACTCGAAGGTCGGTCCGTATGCGAGGCGATCTTGCAGCGCAAGCACCACCAAACGCAATTCCGGCATTGGGCTCCGCTCGGCCTGCAAGTAAATCGGCTCGGCATATAGCAGCGCGCGTCCGCACGGAATCACTAGCAGAGCTCCTCTTCGCACATGCGAACCCTGCTGATTCCACAGCGTCAATTGTCCCGACAGCTGCGCGTTCTGATCGATTCGCGCTTCGATCTGCAGGGGACCGTCGACCAGCTTCGTCTTGGGGAAGTCGTAGACCACTGAGGAACCGTATTGCGCACCATCGCTTCGACCAGCGATCCAGCCAATCAGATTGTTACGGTTAGCTGGCGTGAACGGCAGAATCTCTACGAACTCCAGGGCGTTTTCGCCCGGCAGTTTCATTAGCACGAAGTTCGGCTCCACAACCTGCGTCGTCTGCGCACCGGATTCGCTCATGCCGACCTCGGAGGCGACCGTCCACAGATCCTCGCGGTTGTAGAAGACTTCAGTATCCGTCATGTGATAAAGCCCGTACACGGTCGCCTGCGTCTTGAGCAACAACTCGGGATAACGCACATGTTTGCGCAGCGACGGCGGCATGTCCGCTGCGTCCTTAAACAGAGTCGGGAAAATCTGCCGGTACGCCGTGATGATGGGGTCCTGCGAGTCGAACACGTAGAAGGTGGTAGTGCCGTCGTAGGCGTCAATGACCACCTTTACGCTGTTCCGGACGTAGTTAATGAGACTGTCCCCGAGCTGATAGCGGCTCGAGTAGGGATACTGGTCCGAGGTCGTAAACGCATCCAACATCCACGACAACCGACCGTCGTCGCCGACGACGACGTACGGATCTGACTCGTAAGTAAGGAAGGGAGCCAGCGCCATCACGCGATCCTTCACATTGCGACGCATCAGCAGCCGACTCTGTGGGCCAATATCGTCGCTGAACGGCACCTTCGTGAGGTCTCCCCGATCGAACGCGACCAGAGTGCGGCGCAGGAAACCGCCCAAGCGAATGCCCCCGTTGCCCTCGTAGAATGTCAGATTGTTCGTCTGGCCCTGCGGGTAATTGAATTCCTGTTGCCGTGTCTTTACGTACACGTCGGTATTGGTCAACTCGCCAAAATAGATCTCCGGGCGGGTAACGGCGATACTGGGCACCGTGCTCTGTATGGGCATGTTACTCAGAATCAGAGTGGGCAATCCTTCTGGCGTGAACCCATTCACGGGGTTCATGGTGATGCCGTAGCCATGGGTGTAAATGAGCTTGTCGTTGATCCAGTTACGGCTGCTCTCTGGGAGGTTATCGACGTTCAACTCCCGTGTGGCGAGCATTACCTCGCGCATGGTGCCGTCAATTTCATACCGATCGATATCGATGTCCGGGAAGTCGTAGTAGGTGCGGATTTCCTGAATCTGACGCAGCGTGTCCTGAAGCGCGCGCCAGTCCCACAGCCTGATGTTCTGGAGCGTAGCCTGATTGTTGGTCGGGTCGGTCGCATCGACGGTCGTCTCAGCGGGAAATTCCCGCTGCAGGAGACGGCTCAATCCATAGGCCTGCCGCGTCGAATCGATGTTGTAAGCGATATAGGGTCGCTCGCGTACCAGTTCGTTCGGCTTCACGATAAAACTGGCAACGTACCAGCCGAGTACCTGAACGACGACGTAACAAAGCACGGCAGGTACAGCACCTCCGAGCAACCAGCGCAGGCGCGGGGCCGACACAATGTTGACCACTGCAACCGCAGCCCCAAGAACGAGCGCCGCACAAACAAAGAGCAAGCCGGTAAGCGTAACGTGCGCATCCGTGTAGGTCACCCCACCAAAAATCGTATGATCGTCGAACAATGTCTGGAACCGGGCGATATACACGCGCATTGCGAAAACCAGCAACAAGAACGCAAACGCAGCGGAGAATCCGCGCCATGGTAACGGCAGGCGCCTTCCTCGGGAACCCACGAACCCCCGGGCGCTGCCTGTAACGAAAATAAAGAAAACGGCGACGATACAGGCAATCCAGGCTAGCGTCAGCAGCCAGCCGGTGATGAGCTGCCAAGCGGGGAGCGTGAAAAGATAGAAAAGCAGCGGCTTGTTAAAGATAGGGTCCGCAACAGCGCCGCTGGTGTGTGGTGCATACCAGTAGAGCGCGAACGTCGGCCATTCCTCCATCATGCCAGCCCCGGTAGCCGCTGCGATGACCAGCAAGATTACGAGCACGATGAGATGCAGGATGCGCTCGACTGGCAGTCTCAATGGCCGCCCGCCGAAAGAGATGACGCCGCCGCTCAATAAATCAGTCTGGTGCGCCCGCCTCAGCACCAGGAACCATCCATATAGTACGAGAAAGGTGGCAGCGGAAAATGCTGCGAAGAGCGCCCACTGAAGGCTCAGTGTTTTCCGGAAGACGTCTTCGTAGCCGAGCGACCCGAACCAGAGGCTTTCAACGTAATACGATAATGCCGTCCGGCCGCCGAAAATGACGGCGGTAACCAGGGCAATAATGAGGATCAGCCGGCGGCGATGTGTAGGTCGCCTCCGCCAGTCAATGAACTCTGGCGTTCCTCTCTCCCAGTCTTTGCCGGCGTTTCCTTGGAGTTCCAAGCTGACGATATTGTACCTTGGCCGTAGCTCGGGGAAGACTCATTTCTCTTCTCTTCGCGGAGTGACCGGCTAAAGCGCGAAAGGGCTATCTAGCGTTGATTTCCATTGCGCCGGTTTGTGGTGGGCATCTCCGCCCAAGTATTACGGTCTGGCCTTGTGATGAAGCAAGTTCGTGCCAAAACTCGAGGGCTTGAGTTATCGGCTGCGGTCATGCAGAACTCGAATAGTGACTACCTTCCGCTCCGTACCCGCGATCTCCGTTCTCTGCGGAGCCTTGGCCTCGATCGCTTTAGGCGATCCTGCAGAAACCCGCATCCGCAGCTTGTTGAGGCGAAGCGAATCCGTAGGGATATGAAGGCTCCGGGCGTGGTCTCCTCAAAGGGCCTTCGAGTTCCTCGATCTGCCGCCCAATCGAAGTGCGGGAGCGAGATACCAGGGCGCCCCCTTCTGAGGCATACCGAAGGCCGGCGCACAATCGGCATTGCCAAGTAGACGCGAAGACGGCGTGCGGCCTGGATGGATCCAACTTCCATGCGTAGAGCGCACGCCGAGGCCACTGACACCGAGGGCAAATGACGAGCCGGAATTTCCCTCCATTCCGCGGCAAGCGTCGCGCGATCGTTAAAACGCGACTCCGGCTCCCATCGGCTCGTCTTATTTCGAGGCAACCCGCTCCACCGCGTACCCGAAATCGAAGATCTAAGTGAGTAAGGGCAGCCGATTCAGCGATGTTTTGGTAGGGGCGGTGGGGATCGAACCCACGACCTTTGGCACGCACAGCGTCTCGACTGGCACGAGATTGACAAGACCCCGGCGTCGTCGAAGAAACTCAGTCAGTTGCATTGCGTCATGCCACTGGGAACACGCTGGGCGTCGTGCAAGACCCGGTGGAATAATTGGCGCCGCCAATAAGCGCTACTCATAGCCTTGTCGCCCATTTCGTCGCCCAAAACATCCACAACCACCCACAACCAGGCACATTGAAACCCATCGAATACAGCCAAGCTCATTGAAAAACAATGGGCACAGTACAAGCTGAGAGGTTTACGAATCGGCTGCTCTACCAACTGAGCTACCTCGGCGCCGTTTGCTTTCAAGCTGTTCCGGAACGAATCGTTGGCTGGTACGCATTTCGGTGTCATTCGATTTTCAGCGCGCCAACCCATCCACTTTAGCAGACATTCCCCGTTTTTTTTCCATCCAGGCTTGATTTGCACGACTCCGCGAATCAACAGGCCGCTACGCAGCCGGGCATGAATGCTTGCTTCACCTGCGGATCCAGCAGATACATGAGGATCAACATGTTAAAGGCTAGCCCGATTATTTGACCCACGAGAGGTGTGGCTCGAAGCGGCGAGAACGATGAGATGATTCCGACAACCGCCGCGATCGCACCGAGCACAAGCAAAATCATCAATAGGAGCCGCGCCCAATTCATAAGCTTTAGCAGTCCGATACCGATGGCGATATAGATCACTGCAAATACTAAAACGATGGTCTCTGCCGCCGGACCCAGCCACGCCATTATTCCGCCCGTGCTCGTCGCGGTTGTTCCTAACCTTCCTTTGGAGACTGCCGTTATGGACAATGCTGCCACCACCAGAAACGCTGCACTCAGAAACGACAGTACCGCAAGGACCGTTACGCCCGTGGGTCGCTTCATGTGAATGCCTCCGTGCGCTTTGAGATCTAGCTAGAAGCCGCTTCGATTGGCTGAATCCATGAGGTACCAGACGCGCACGCTATACGCCATGTGTGCATGGGTCAAGAGGAAAGAACTCGGCGCAGTCACGCCGGATGGGCCGCCCTGGTAATGCTTGCCACGCAGCGAGAAAACGTTAATGCGAGATGGGATACATCAGCCAGCCCATGGCGACGGCTACCAGCAAGAACGCGAGGAACGCGTAGAGGGCGTAGCGCAGCCGCTCCTTCAAATGCTTGCGGCTTAGAAAGGCAAAGACGACGGAGACAATGAACGCAAAGAGACACATCGTTTGGAAATGAGTGAGGATCATCCAGCCACCTGCGCCCGGCGATACATGTCAGCTCTTCTCCCCGCGCGCGATCTGTACCGCGTCAAGCATGATCAGCAGGTTGAGTACACCTGCTGCCGCCACGAGCCGCGTGCCGTAATCGCCCGCTGCGCGCGAAACGTCAGGACCTGCGGCTTCCACGGTCTTCGCCAGCAGGTAGAAGACGCCCGCGCCCGCGTCCGCGATGAACCCAAGAAAATCGAAAGCGTCGGCGCCGCGCGGCGGGAATACGTTGCCGCGCATCTTCAATCCCACGAACGCCAGGATCGCCACCGCGCCGAAAGCGACCAGCGCCCTGCCCCACCGGCGAAGCAGTAGATGCCCTCCACCGGGCAACGTCCAGCCCACGATTGCTACGACCAAGGCTAGAAGCTCATTGGGATGTCGCGGGGCCGGATCGGGCGCGGTTGGCGAGGGCGGCTCCAACATCTCGCGCGTCTCCGTCGGATCGAGTGCCATCCCCGGCGTCTGCACAGCGGGCGCTGGAGCTTCGAACGGTTCTAACGAGTTGGGAGTATCCTCCGGCATAGTGTGAGTCGGCCTCAGCTTAGCAGCGCCAAGACCTCGTTCTGGACCGCGCCGGTCATGCCAGCCTCTTTCTCGCCTACATAAACATTCACTTCCGTGCGCACGCCAAATTCCGGCTGGTAGATGCCCGGCTCGATCGAAAAACAGGTGCGGGGAATGATGCGCCGCACGTCGTGGCTCTCCATATCGTCCATATTTGCGCCGGAGCCGTGGACCTCCTGGCCGATGTTGTGCCCCGTACGATGGATAAATTGCTTCGCGTAGCCCGCCTTGCGGATTACTTCACGCGCCACGCGGTCCACCTGCCAACCTTCGATCGCGCGGCCCGCGCTGATGGATTCGCGTACGAAGTTGACGGCGGCGTCGCGGGCATTTTTCGCCACGTCGAAAATTTGCGTATACTTTTTCGGGACCTTCGCACCCAGGTAGCCCATCCAGGTGATGTCGTAATAGACGCTGCCGGGCTGATCGAGTTTGCCCCAGACGTCGAGCAGCATCAGGTCGCCTTCGCGCACGGGCGCGGCCGAGGCCTGCGTTGGCTCATAGTGCGGGTCGCCGCTGTGCGGCCCCACGGAAACGTTTGGCGCGCAGTCCGCAATCAAGCCGTTCGCGCGAAATTGCTCCACCATCCACTGCTGCAAATCGAATTCATTGAAGTCGACGCCGTCGCGCACAAGCTTGGCGGCGCGTTCGAATGCGCCCCGCGTGATCTTGTCAACTCTGTGCCCGGCCTCGACATGCGATGCGTACTGTTCGGGGGTCCATGCGGCTTCGAAACGCTGCACGAGGTTTGCCGAGGTGACCACCTTGTGCTTTAGACTGCGAATCAGCTCGATCGTGCCGGCATCCACCAGAGATATAGAAGGGATCGCATTCTTCGGCGAATACTGCATGGCAATCGTCTTCGCGCGGCCAAGCAACTTTGCCAGGTTCTTGTAGAGCTCTTCCTGCGCCGAATAGACGAGCTTCTCACCCGGCAAACTGTCTAGTCCAAACGACTCGATTCGATGAACCAGCTTCCGCGGCTCACCCTTCACGGGCACCCAGTAAAACCAGCGCCGCTTCGCCAGAATTTCGCCGATGCCAAGCACTCGATAGGCAATCGGGTCGCGGTGCAGGATGTCGTAGAAGAGCCAGCCATCCACCTTTTCTTCTTTCAGCGCCTGCTGGATTGCTTTGATGTTGGGCATGAAGCGTTCCGTTTCTTTGGATGCGAAAATCACTTGGAGCGGATCCGGGCGAACACGTCCCGCTCAGGCCGCGGGCGCCGCGAGCGCCTGAATCTGGGCCGCGGTGACGCCGCAAATTTCCACCTGCTTCGTGCGGCCATGCGCTCCGCCGGTGATTCTAACAGCCGCGCGGGAGACGTTCAAACGCTCCGCAAGCAAGCGGCAAAGCGCATCGTTCGCGCGGTCGTCCACGGGGGGCGCTGTGAGGCGAACTTTCAGCGCGCCACCCCATTCGCCGGCGATAGTGTCGCGGCTCGCGCGCGGCTGCACGCGCACCTTGAAGCTTACTGTATCTCCGTGCTCTTTGATTTCGATCGGCATCTCGCTGTTGTTACCGGCTGCCGCGCGGAACGGTTGGCTATAGGACGTGCGGCCGATGGCCAAAAATGGCCGTACCGAGCCGGACCTGGGTCGCTCCCTCTTCAATCGCCGTTTCGAAATCGTGCGACATCCCCATGGAGAGTTCGGGCAATGCAATCCCGTGGCGGCGCACCAGGGCGTCGCGGAGTTCGCGAAGCTTGCGGAAATAGGGACGCGCCTGGTCCGGAGCGTCAAATGGCGGCGGCACGCACATCAAGCCGCGCAGGTCGAGACCCGCCATCGGAAGGATGGCGTCCGCCACAGCGAGGAGTTCGGCGGGATCAATGCCGGTCTTCGCCGGAGCCGGGTCCATGCGAACCTCAAGCAAAATGGGCACTCGGCGGAGACCGGCCGCGCTGCGCTCGATCTTGCTCGCGAGCGACGTGGTGTCCACAGAATCAATCTGCGTGAACAGGCCGACAGCGCGGGCGATCTTGTTGCTTTGCAAATGGCCGATGAGATGCCACGTAGCGGCAAGATCGGCGAGAACGGGCTGCTTCGTCTCCCATTCCTGCACGCGGTTCTCACCAAAGTGGCGTATGCCCGCCTCATAAGCCATGCGAATGGCATCGGCCGAATGCGTCTTTGTTACTGCGACGAGCATCACGTCGTCCGGATTCCGCCCGCCACGGCGGGCCGCACCCGCGATGCATTCGCGCACGCGATGAAGATTGGATGAAATGGCTCCGGCGGAAACGCCCATGGTGAAAATTCTAACATGCCGCGCGCCATGCTTTTTGGCCTCGCGCTCCGGGCAAGAATAAGCGGCCGGCTCTATTGCGGCGAATGCGCATCTCAGGCTAGACTCGCTGAATTATTGTTCCTGAACTGATTTGGCGACAGGTGGCCTACAGTTGGCCGAATGTGGAAAATTCATCGCGATTGAAGGAATTGACGGCTCGGGCAAACGCACCCAGCTTGATTTGCTGGCGCAGACGCTCGAAGCTCGCGGTATTCCTTGTGCGCGCTTCAGCTTTCCTCGCTACGAATCGTCGTTTGGGAAGCTGATCGCGCGATTCCTGAACGGTGAATTCGGCGCTCTGGCGTCGGTGGACGCGCATTTTTCCGCGCTTCTTTTTGCCGGTGATCGCTTCGAAGCGAAGAGCGATCTCGAAGCAGCGCTGAAGGCCGGAAGGACCGTGCTCGCCGATCGTTACATTGGTTCGAACCTTGCGCACCAGACGGCCCGCGTGAATGCACCGCAGCAGGAAGAGTTCATCGCGTGGCTGAAGCGGCTCGAATATGGCCTCTACAGCTTACCCGCCGAGGACCTGGTGCTGTATATGCGTCTGCCCGTTGCCGAAGCTCACCGCTTGGTTGGAATGAAGGAGGCCCGCACCTATACGACCGCCCGGCGCGATTTGCAAGAAGCAGACGTGCGGCATCTCGAGCACGCTGCGGTCATCTACGAGCGTTTGGCAACGCAGCCAAACTGGGCCACCATTGAATGCTCGGGTGCAGCAAGCGACCCGGCTCCCGCGCTGCTTTCCCCGGAACAGATCCATGCTGCCGTGCTCAAAATGGTCTGGGCACGGCTGCCCAGCCTGGCCGAAGCAGCGAAGCCGAACAGAAAAGAGATCGCCTGATGGGTTTTGCGGATTTTCTCGGCAACGCACGCATCGTAACCGCCCTGCGTGGCATGCTCGCGGCGGATCGGGTGCCGAGCGCCATGCTCTTCACCGGCCCCCGAGGCGTGGGCAAGTACACCCTGGCGACCATGTTCGCGCAGGCCGCCAATTGCGAACGGCTGCGCGACGATTTCTGCGGCGAATGCGACACCTGCGTCAAGATCGCGCGTCTCGCCAACCCGGCGCCGCTGATCGAGCAGGGGCTCGCGGAGCGCGGCGAGAGTGCCGATTCGGGGATGGTCGAGCGAGTGCCACTGATCCTGCAGACGCACCCAGACGTCTGGGCCATCGTTCCCGATCCCGTGCGCCTGAAAACCCCCGTGGCGCGCCCCGTGATCCATGTGGGCCAGTTGCGCGCCGTACAACGCGCCGCCTACTTTCGGCCGCACGGGCGGCGGCGCGTCTTCATCCTGGACGGCGCGGAAACGATGCGCTGGGATCTCGCCAACATTTTCCTGAAGATTCTCGAGGAGCCGCCTGAGTCGGCCACCCTGATCCTGCTGGCGCCCAGCCCGTACACCCTGCTGCCGACGATTGTGTCGCGCTGTTTCCAATTTTATTTCGCGTCACTGCCCCAGGAGCAGGTGGAAGCTGCTCTCGAACGGCAGGGGAAGCTTACGCCGAAGGCGCGCCAGTTGGCGGCACAGATGTCGGAGGGCAGCCTCGGCGCGGCGCTCGGCATGGACGTGGATCGCGGCCTAGAGTTGCGCCGCCGGGCGTTGCGGCTTCTCGAGTTGGCCGCCGGTGGCAAATTCTCGCTGCTCTTCGCGCAATCGGGCGACCTCGCAAAGAAACAGGAGGTCCCGTTCGAAACGATACTCGATATGCTGTGCAGCCTGTTGAATGATCTCCTCGAACTCACCAGCAGCCCCGCCCAAAGCGCTCTTCGAAACCCCGCCTTGCAAAAGGAACTTCGGGCGCTGAGCGAGAGGATCACCGCCGATTGGGTTGCACAGGCAGTTGCCGGAGTGGATGTGCTTTACTCCCGAATGCGCCGCAATATCAACCGTCAACTCGGTCTCGATGGGCTCGGAGTGACACTGGCCGTAAAGTGAAGTAGCCTCCGTAATATCTGTAACCCGTTTTCGGGGGCATGCATCTCAGTAGCTGAAGCTCGTTTCAGACGGGGGAAAATCTCAACCTAGGGGATTTATCGATGGTGAATCGAAGATTGTTCCGTCCCTCGATTGCGGAAGTGAAGGATACTCCTGGACCGCGTCAGCACCACGGGCCAGCGCAACCCAACAAAAAGCCCGCCCCCCCGGAGCAGACGCACGCCGAAAGTTTCTATTGGGTGAAGCAGATGCAGGGCCGCACCCAAATGACGATTGTGCTCGACGATGGTGAAACGCTGCAGGGTATCGTGGAATGGTACGATCGGGATTGCATTAAGTTGACCCGCTTTGGCAGCCCGAATCTGCTGATTTACAAGCAATACATCAAGTACGCCTACAAAGAAGGCGAAGAAGCCGCCCATGGCGGCACGAACGGGAACACTCCTCATTGAGGATAGATCGTCTAGCTCCACAAGTTCTTAGGCGCCATAAAGTGGCCGATCCTGGCCCGCTGATTTTCTGAGCGCTCCCCACTCATATCAGGCCTGAGCTGCCGCTGCCGTCCTCTCCTTTTGGGCAGGGCCTTTCTTAACCTCAGCGCGGATTGTCTCGATAAAGCTCCTCACCAGCGGGCTTTGGTAGCGGTGGCGGTGCCAGATCATCGCCAGTGTCCGCGACGGCTTTTTGCCGGTCAGCGGCCGATAATGCACGCGCTTGCTGCGATCGGTCTGAGCTGCCATTCTGGGAATCAACGACACTCCTTGCCCTAAGGCGACCAGCTCCTGCACCGTTAAAAGTTGGGCGCTCTTGCAGCTTACGGCGGGAACGCAGCCCGCGCGCTCGCAGAAGCTTACGATCTGTGTGCCCAGACAATGGACCGCGCTCAACAACACAAACCGTTCATGCGTCAGATCGTCGAGGGTAACCTGGCGTTTCGCTTCGAGCGGATGCCCTTTGGGAACGGCCAACAGTAATTCCTCCGAGAAGAGCGGCTCGACCGTGAGCCGGGCCTCGTTTGCAGGAAGCGCGACGATGCCCAGGTCAATCTCCCCAGTTAGACAGCCTCGCACAGTCTCCTCGGTGAAATCTTCGTGTACCGCGACTCGCGCTTGCCGGAAGCTCCGCGCGAAGGCTCGGAGCAGACCCGGAACCAGGTACGGCGCAACGGTGGGAATCACGCCGAAGCGGATTTCGCCCTTCTCAAAATTCGCAGACTCGGCAATCGTCTCGCGAGCCTCGGCAACAGCCGCAAGGATCGCCGCGGCGCGCTCATAAAACGCCTGGCCGGCGGGGGTGAGCCGCACGCTTCTGGCAAGCCGCTCGAACAATCTCTGGCCAAGTTCATCTTCGAGCTTGCGGATTTGCTGGCTCAGCGAAGGTTGCGCCACGTAACAGGCTCGCGCCGCCCGGGTGAAGCTGCCGACTTCCACCGCCGAGACGAAATATCGAAGCTGCTGAAGTTCCATCGGTTTCCACCTGATCGAGTGATCTTATGACGCAGCGCGGGCGCGGATCACGACGCCAACCCATAGGCTCAGGCTATCGGTTTCATAGGAAGAATATAGTTCACGTATGACCTCGGCAAGGGCTATCTTCACCCTGAGCCAGAGGGCGGCAAGCCCAGCCTTTCTCCGCCAGGCTCTTGGAATTTATCTGAGGAGATTGTAGATGCCAAATCAGGACAGGCCGCACAGCCGCGGCAAGGTAAAACCCGGAGACACCAGCCAGCGCGTAGGCGTTGAGCAAATCGCGGCGCGGGGCGTGGACGTCAAGCAATTGATCGAGAAATTGATTGACGCCGCCGGCGCGGAATTCACCACTTACTACTACTATACGATCCTGCGCATGTATCTCGCGGGAGAGGAAGACTACAAGGAAATTTGCGAAGATGCCCGCCTCGAGGATCGCGCGCATTTCGAACTGATCACACCCCGCATCTACGAACTGGGCGGCGAAATCCCGCACGACATTCGCCAGCTTGCCGACCGGTCCGGGTGTCCCGATGCGTACCTGCCGGACCAGCCGACCGCGGCCAACATTCTCACCGTGTTGCTCGAAGCCGAGCGCTGCGCGATCCGCACCTGGAGCGAGGTCTGCGATCTCACCTTCGGCAAGGACCCTCGCACCTACGACATGGCCGCGCGCATTCTTAACGAAGAGGTCGAACACGAGGCCTGGTTCATCGAATTGCTCAGCAAGGAGCGCGATAACGTCGTGCGTCCTTCGGGCCACTTCCGGCGCGGCTCGCCGGGTGACGCTCCATACAGCAAGAACCGCGGCTTCTACAATCCCTGAGTTTCGCTACGATCGTTTGTGGCAAGATCTTGGGAGGGGGCGGGCGAGTGAATTCGCCTGCCTTCTCGCAAAGCAATTCGTCCGATGCCTCGAGGCTCCGAATCCGATCCGCTCTTCCCTTCCGAGCCCGCCGGCGGTGCGGCTACCCGCGTATTCCAGATCACCATCGTCACGGGCCAGGAGGAGCGCTCCTTTCCTTGCTCGGAAGGAGAGTTTATCCTGCAGGCCGCGCTCGATCACGGCATCGAGCTTCCTTACTCCTGCCTGCAAGGCTGGTGCATCACTTGCGCCGGTAGAATTCTTTCCGGCACGGTGGACCAATCGGCGTCATTCCGCTTTTACCCTGAGGATGCTGTGGCAGGATTCGTCCTGCTCTGCACGGCGCGCCCTACAAGCGATCTGCGGATTGAGACGCATCAGAAAGAGCCGATGCGGCTGCACCGGATAGCCCTGAATCTTCCCGTGCCACTCGGTTCATGAGCGCACCCGTGCAGAAGTTTCTACGCAAAGTGATCTGGGGACCGCTGTGGACCGAGTGGCAGAATTCGGGCGTCACTTCGTTGTCGCTGAAGGCCTGGCTTGGCAATCTTGGGCCTGCGTTCATTCCCAAAGCTCGCGTGAGACGTTACCAGCAAGCCGTCTCGAGGAATGGACTTGTATTATTGCTGGACTCGCGCGCGGCCGCTCACTTGGGCGAGGATGCCTCTTCTGCGGCTTCCGCAGGTCAGCAGCCTGCGCCCGCGCAAATCCGGCTGGCGATCTGGCATCGGGCTGTGTTGCCGGGGGACCCAGCCGAGCCATACGGCATACTCGTCGTAGTGAATGAGGGCTTCGCGCAGAGCGCTCGAGCCGATGAGCCTCGGCCTTATTTGGCGCTGCTCGCCTGCTCGGAGCACCCCAGCGCCGCGCTCTTGCTCGATCTTGGCGCAGGCCGGATTCTGAGTTTCACCGCAAGCTGAGACGTTAATGGCGGCCGCTATCACCACCGCCCTGCCGCCGCATCACCGCAAACGTCATCAACGCCTTCGCGGCGAGATTCCCATTCGGATCGCGCACTTCGCACTCGACAACCGCAGTGTTCTGCCCCAGCCGCAGAATCCGCGCTTCCGCGGAGATGCGCCCGCGATCCAGCGGCTCGAGGTAGTTGATCTTCATTTCGATGGTGGCTAGCCGGGCGCCACGCGGCAACATCGAGTAGACGGCCATCGCACCGGCGGTGTCTGCAATGGCCGCCACGACGCCGCCATGCACTACGCCGTGGACCTGCTTGTGCCATCCGCGGATGAGCATGCTCAACACAGCGCGGTCCTTGCCGATGGAAATCAATTCGAAACCGAAGAGTCGCCCCGCCCCGCTGCGCCGTAAACGCCGGCGAATTTCAGCGAATTCGAGTTTCGAATTCGGATGCTGTGTGCCGGTTTGGGACTTCCTGGCCACGATGCGCTCTCAGCCCGCCGATTGTCCGCCATCAAACGGCAGCGCGGCGCCGGTCATCCAGGCAGACTCATCCGAGGCCAGGTAAGCTGCCAGCCCGGCAATTTCCTCCGGCGTCCCAGCGCGTCCCACCGGGATCAGAGAAACCCTGGCGCGTTTCGCAGCCTCCGGATCGGGAGCGGCGGCAAAAAGCTCGCGCGCAATTTCCGTCTCGACCAGCGCTGGGCAGATGCAGTTCACGCGAATGTTGTCGCGGACGTGGTCCAGCGCCATCGCGCGCGTGAGCAGCGTGACTCCGCCCTTCGATGCCGCATACGCCGCGCGCCTGGACGCGCCGACCAAGCCGTAGACCGAGCTCATGTTGATGATCGAGCCGCCGCCCGCGGCCCGCATCGGTTTGATAACTGCGCGCGAGACAAAAAATGTGCCGGTCAGATTCACGCCGAGGATCCAATTCCAATCGCCGTCGGAGGTCTCTTCCACGCTGCCGGGCTTCATCACTCCGGCGTTGTTGACGACAATGTTGAGCGAGCCAAACCGCTCCGCGACCGCTTGCACCGCGTGATTGACTTGCTCGGGCTCCGTTACGTCGCATTCCATTACGAATGCCTCCCCACCGGAATCCTGGATTTCCCGCTGCGCTTTCCCGAGAGGGTCTTTGCGGCGGCCCAAGATCGCAACCTTCGCCCCTTCGCTGGCAAATCGCAGTGCGCAAGCGCGTCCGATACCGGTAGCGCCGCCCGTGATCAGCGCAACCTTGCCTGCAAGCCTTGTCACCTGGAACCCCTCCGGAGCGTCTAAGCAAGAAGCATCGCGAAATCTAGCACCCCACTCTGACCCGTGCAAGGCGGACCGGGTCCGGCGAAAGACGGCCCACATGCGCATTGGCATCACTTGTTACCCCACCTACGGTGGATCGGGGGTTGTGGCCACCGAACTCGGCTTGGAACTTGCCGCGCGAGGCCACGAAATACACTTCATCAGCTATGCACAGCCGATTCGCCTGCAAGGCGGCGTGGAGAACGTCTTTTTTCACGAGGTTGAAGTCACCACCTACCCTCTGTTTGACCACCCGCCCTATACTCTGGCGCTCGCCACGAAGATGATTGAGGTGGCTGAGTCGGCCGAACTCGAACTGCTGCACGTTCACTACGCAATTCCCCACTCGGTGAGCGCTTATCTGGCCCGCGCCATGGCCGCGCCAGGCAGCTTGCCTTTCATAACGACGCTGCACGGCACGGATATCACCTTGGTGGGCAGCGACCGCAGCTATCTGCCGATCACACGATTCTCGATCGAGAAAAGCGATGGCGTGACCGCGATCTCGGATTACTTGAAGAAGCAAACGCTCGAGGAATTCGGCATCAAGCGCCCGATCGAAGTCATTCCCAATTTTGTGAATTGCGATCTGTACCAGCGGCCCGCGGACCAAACCGCGCGGAAGCAATGGGCGCCAAACGGCGAGCCGATCCTGATGCACCTCTCGAACTTTCGTCCGGTGAAGCGAATCCCGGACGTGGTGGAAATTTTCGCACTGGTGCGAGAAAAGATGCCGGCCAAGCTTGTGATGATCGGTGACGGACCCGACCGCGGCGCGGCGGAATGGCTGGTGCGCCAGAAGAAGCTCGGGCGCGACGTTTTCTTTCTCGGCAAGCAGGATCGCGTCTATGAAAAGCTGGGGCTGGCGGACCTTTTCCTGCTTCCGTCCGACCTTGAGTCATTTGGCCTGGCGGCGCTCGAGGCCATGGCCTGCGAGGTTCCCGTGATCGCCAGCAATACTGGAGGGGTGCCGGAGGTAGTGGATCATGGCGTGGATGGCTACCTTGTGGAGCCCAGGGACGTCGCCACTGCCGCGCGCTATGCCATCGAAATTCTCTCCCGTGCGGATCGCGGCCGCGAAATGGGCCAGCTCGCGCGCATCAACGCCAAGCGCAAGTTCTGCGCAAATGACGTAATCCCCATGTATGAGGATTACTATCGGAAAGTCCTCGGAGCGGGCTCTGCCACCGCAAGAGTCTAAAACGATGGGTTCCTGCGTGCGTTCACTGCGCGGGCGCCGGCTGCGCCTCCGTTTTCCGCCAGGGACTGGATGTGCCTCAGTATCCTCAAGTGAATGCGGTGAATGATGGCATCCGACCATAATTTCCAATAGCTTGCGGGCCACATCGAATGGCGATACCAAGTGGTTCCTTCCAAGCGCGTGCGGCCTCTCGGCAATGACGTGAGCAGAAACTGGCCGCCATTTGACACAAGAAAACCATCCAGGTGCGGCGTGTCAATTTTCGAGTAAGGAGTCCATTCCTCCATCGGAGGCGGATTCTGCGTGACGGAGAATTTCAGAAGATGGGGCTCGTCCCACACCTGGATCGGCTCGACGAACGGTCCAGTCGAGAACTCGCAATGGCGCACTGCGCCCGGTCCCTGGCCAAAGATTTCGGCGCGGATCGGGTAGGCAATACCTGCTCGAAAGTACCATTCACGTGGCGCAGGTATTTCTGAAAACGCGACGACCTGCTTCCAGACAGCCTCGGGCGGCGCGCTGACCTCGATCGCGGTCTTCACCGCAAACACCGGCGGGGTGCGGTGCAAAGCCTGCTCCCCGCCGATGATGGCGGGGAGCGCCAGCATCACGATGGAAAGCATCGCCGGCGCATGCCGGCGGTTCCAACGGCGCGACTGGATAAGATGAGCGAATGAGGCACCTACAACCGCTAACGCCAAGCCCAACGGCGCAGCCATCAACAAACAGATAGCCCCTTCCCAGGCGAACAGAATCAGCAGTACGCCCAAGGTTGCGACCGAAAGGAGAGCAACGCCGACGGACTCTCCGTAACTCACTGCGCCGCGGTATCCATACAAGGACGCCGAGACAAAGCCGAGGCAAAACGGCAACGCTATAAACAGGCTCAGCCCATATGAGTCCATCACGTGAACGGCCCACCAAGTGAGCCCGCATCCCACAACCGCCGTTGAAACAAATGGCCGTGACGGCACTGGCGGGCCGGCAGCGAGGAACCCAGCGGCCGACGGCGGAAATTTTGAAATCGTCAATTGCATCTTCCGGTCCGATATCGAGACTGCGGGCCGGGACCAGGCACAACATCGCAAAGAAAACCACGTTAAAAACGGGAAGAAAGAACAGCAATACCGTCAGCGAGGGCAGGTTGGCATCTCGAATCCTCTTCAGCGTGCAGGCCAGGCCGATCCAAAGGAAGGGCATAGCCACGCCCGCCATCGTGAGCAAAAATCTCGCGTCCGAATCGGAGAATGTTAGCAAAGGGGCGACCCGATCAATCGGTAGCCAGTAATTTCTGGGTCCCCAGGGCCGACCGAAAAGAAGATGAGCAACCGACCAATCCACGCTGTACTTCACCGCAAATGCTACGAGCCCGATCAGGGCGTAAGTGCCGCGATCGAGCGTTCCTTTCGGGCTCCGCACGTCGCTGAACGTGATCTTCATCAAGCGTTCCTCCCCACGTCTGCACCGTATGTGTCGCGGCGCTCAATTAACTGCTGCTCTTAGCAACCGAGAGCCAGCCGAACAACCCCAAGAGTCCGAAGCCAAAAGCATTCAAGGTTCCGTGAATGCGCTCCATTTGAGTGAGATCGAGAAACGCCTGCAACGGGTATTCGCCCAGGGCCCATGCGCCCGCAAGAATCATGGCGATGGCAACGCTGGCCCCTGATACCACGAGCAGCCATTCCCACGAGTGCCGTCTCGCCTTGGGCCATCCGATTCGAATCATCCCCGCCGGAAGGCCGCACTGTCCTATTACAATCGGCAACGCCGCGATCAGTTTTAGCTTCGGTCCCACCAGGAAGGCCATCCCCAGCAATCCGGGTCCAACGACCGCGGCCAATAAAAGCGCCTGAAATATTGGCGCCCAACGTGATGTCCGCAGTTGGTCATATGTGAGGCCCGCAAACACAGCCGTGAGAAATCCAGCAAAATGAAAATGGATAGCGGTCAGCAAGACAATTGGCTCCTGAAATCCCGCCGGGTGCGCGCCGAGCCTTGATGCCACGAGCCAGAGACCTGCCACAAGCAGATACCCTTCACCGGCAGCAAAGGAAAATTGCTTAAATGAAGTGGCGCGCCAGCGGATCAGCCGCCGAAGGCCGTCGAGAAGAAAAGCTGCGCACACACCAAGCCACGCAGACGCGAGCAGAGCGGCCGCACGCCCGGCAGGCAGCAAGAAAGAGGCGGTAGCGATCGCCGCTGCGCATTGCTGCAAGGCTGGATTCCGTAAGATGAAACTCCCGTGTCCCGGCGCTTCACCTGTGTGAAGCAATTGCGATCCGAGAGGCACGGTAAGCCAGGGCGCAAGCAGAAATAGCTCGGTAACAAGGTCAAACCGAAACCAGCCGGCAGCGCCGGCACCGACGAGAATCAGCCACGCAGATATGCCGATCAGCGCCGTTCGACGCTTCGCCCCCATGGATCTCCGCAAATGCGAAGGCATTTCGCCGATCAACGTGGAACGCATGTCGCCGCTCCGCAAGCCAGCACTCCGGTCAATTCGCGTCAGCCCGAAGGCGATTCGCGTGGCTACGCCCTTTTGTTGCGAGGCTTCGGAGTAGTGTCGCCGTAGCTCCGACGCGTAATGCTGCCCGACACGATTTCCGTATTCATCCAGCCACTCGCTGATCCGCGCCCGGCTCAAAGGCGGCTTCTTCGAAACCAGAAGATTGGCTGCCAGGCCGTCTAACTCGTCTTGTGTCAACACAACATCACTCATAGTGCGGCCCAGAACTCGAAGGATCGGTGTCAGCAAGCCGCGCCCATTCGAAAAATGGCGGCGCGGCTATGCACGGCTTTCGCAATCAGGCGGACCAGTCCCTCGAATGTGTACGTCTCCGGGCCCACTGCATCTTCGACGATATTTTCGAATTGCGCGCCGGCGTGCACGGCAATTTCGGCAACGTCCTCGATAAACACGGGTTGGATCAAGTTTTCGCCGGTGTTGGGCACAGCGAAGAGCGGAAAACACCGCAGGAACCACGCAATGTTGTTGATCAGGATGTCGCCGGGCCCGAAAATCACTGTAGGTCTGAGGATCGCATAGGAGATCCCCGACTCGCGGATCGCGCGCTCGACCGCGGCTTTGCCGCGAAAGTATCCAAGAGGCGAATCTTCCGAGGGATTCGAAATACTGATATGGATCAGGCGGCGGACACCTGCTTTCTGCGCCGCCTCGATCAAAATTCGCGAGTTCTCAACAGCGCGTTCGAACGTCATCCCGCGATACGGAAATCGAATCCAGTAGGTGTTATAGAGGACGTCCGCGCCTTCAAGGTTTCGCTGCAAGCAGGATCGTCGAAATCAAGCGGCCCAACCTGTAGAGCGCCTCCAAAAACTTCAGGGCGATTCGGGTGACCCGTGAGCGTGCGGACGCTTCTGCCCGAGGCCTGCAGCTTCCGCGCAATTGCGCCGCCCGTGTAGCCGAACGCATCAGTTACGACCTCGAATCCGGCTGCGTTTTCGTTGTGCGCGGCAAATTGTGGGGTTGCAGACATTGAGTTCATCGTGTAAGGCATGCCGCCGCTCCGTAGGTGACTGTGAGAAACAGAACCGCAAACATCATCGCGAGGTCACCGGCGCGATTGGCCCCGCGAACTTCGGCATCGTAGTAAAACATCTGCAGCGGCACGCGAAAGAGCCAGAAGAGGCACATGGCTGCCGCCACGAAGCGCCCCAACCGGGGCCGCTCGCGAGATCGTGTGGAAAGCCAAGCGTCAATAGTGCGAACAACAAGACAATCGCCGCAACGTATGACGAATGAACAAAGAAAATCTGCCGGATGATGGGAGCGACCCCAGCGAGCCTCTTCCTATACTGCAGCTTGCCGGGCAAATAGAAATTCGCACAAACAATGCCCAACTGAATGAAACCCGCGATCCAAAGCGAGATAAGGAGCATTCGCATACTCGCCTCCTATTTTGACCGGTCCTTCTATCAGGGCCGCGTTGCGGCCGGCATTCTGTGAACAGGTCGTGGCGGAGCATTTTCGGTGTGCGGCAATCCAGCGATACGCCGCGCGCAGCGATTCCATCATTCCTGGCAACTTCGCGGTCCATACGACTGGGGCTGCCCACCAGATTCGCGCGGCCAGCGATCGCGGCATCCGCTCCGCCGAATTGCGCCCCGTCTTCGAGCACAAGACGCATCTCGCGCAGGAGTTCCTCGCGATCTAACCCCAGCAGTGCGCCGACCCGCGGGTCTTGCAAGGGCGCAAGATCAAATCCACGTTTGCGCAGAATAGGTGCAAACCACGCGGCAAGCCTGGTGCAGAAGCCGCACTCCGCATCATAGAAGAGCCAGCCGCGAGCGTGGCGTCCCTTGGCATCGGTGAATTCAGAAGCTAGCGAAATCATGGCGTTGCTCCCTGCCCTTGCGCTGGCCAATTCGTGTCAAGCCGGGGGTGCCTCGCTGCTCGCTCCCGGCTTCTTCTTTTTCTCGCCTAGAAATGTGCGCAGCTTCCCGCGCATCCGCGCCAACCCTTTCAGCGCGCCCGGCGAGATCACCTTCACCTCTTCGTACAGCCCCGCCATCGAGGTCATGAATTCGAGCATGTTCGCAACGCGCTCGCGCGTGTAGCTATCGGCGGCGGTGTCGCGGCGAAGGTCTCCCAGGCATTCGTTGAGCAGCTTCAAAGTGGGATCAATCTCGCGCCGCTTGCGCTCCTCGAGAATGATTCGAAACATTTCCCACACGTCGGTGAGCGATTCGAAGTGATCGCGCCGGTCGCCAAGCTGGTGCGTGACGCGGACGATGCCCCAGCCCTGCAGCTCGCGCAGGCTGTTGCTGACGTTAGAGCGCGCCACGTCCAGCGTGGCGGCAATCTCCTCGGCGTGCAGCGGCTGCGGCGAGAGGTACAGCAGCGCGTGGACTTGGGCGACGGTGCGGTTGATGCCCCAGCGGGTGCCCATTTCGCCCCAGTGGAGGATGAACTTTTGTTGAGCGGGGGTGAGGTTGGCCATCGGCCCCTTCTGTTGTTTCTGTCTTAACAGAAGATACAGGAATTAATAGGACTTGTCAAACCAATTCCGCCCTTCGTGTCCGGACCTGCGCGGCCCAGGCATACCGTCAAAGCCGGATATCTTTCATCGCCGCGAGGGGCTATGTAGAGAGTGCCGCAACGGAGGCCCGCGATCATGAAAAAGCTCTCTATCTGGCCCAGCTTGTTTGCACTTCTCCTGTTCATCCCAACCGCATCCGCCCAAAGCGCTTCGAACGATGCACAAGGCTGTTCCGATTCGGCGCTCATCACCCGCATCGCGGGCAGCAGCTTGGCGGCCTGCCATAGCGACCAAAACCAGCAGATGAGCGTTCCATCCGGCAAGAACGCATCCGGTAGCGTCCTCACTAAATCCATCGAAGGGGACGCGCAAACCTGGAAATATCAGCCGCCCAAAGCAATGAGCGGCGTCCAGACCTTCCAGGCCCTCGAAACCCTCCTGAAGGAGGCGGGCTTCACGATCGTTTACGAGGAATCACCTGTCCGTTTGACCGCGGCGAAAGCAGATACGTGGTTCATGCTGAATAACCAGGACGGCTCCTACACGCAGACGATCCTCACGGCGAATCCGACTTCGCAGAATGCACCCCAACCCTCGCCGCTCGGGAATGAATTGACCGGCAACGGGCGCACCGTCCTTTATAACATTCACTTCGATCCAGCCACCGGCGCCATCCAGCCGGACTCTGCCGATACCCTGCGGCCCGTGCTCGATCTGCTGCGGAGCGATGCAAACCTCAAAATCCGCGTTGAAGCCTACACGGATAACGTCGGCCCCGCCGCGGACAATCTTGCGCTGTCAGGAAAGGAAGCCGCGAGTGTCGTGAAGTGGCTCGAAGACCACGGAGTGGACAAGGCGCGGCTGGCCGCTCAGGGAATGGGTTCGGCGAACCCGGTGGCGGACAACGATAACGACGCGAATCGGGCGAAGAATCGCCGCGTCGAACTGGTGAAAATATAGGAGTCCGGAGCCTTCGCGCGACCAGGGGCTAAAAGTGAAAGGACATATCCGCCGCGCGCGGTCGGCTTCGCGCATGGCTCAATTGACGGCAGGAAACGCCGGGACCACCTCGGGCACGTCAATCACAATACGCGTGCCTTCGCCTTCGCGGCTGCTGATCTCCATGCGAAAATCGCCGCCGTAGAGCACCTTTAAGCGTTCATGCACGTTGCTAATGCCGATCCCGTCGGCATAGACCTGCGGCATCCGCTCCTCGGGGATACCCACGCCGTTATCTTCTACTTCAATGAGCAGCCGGCCGTCGGTCAGCGTGGTGCGAATGCGGATGTGCCCGCCTTCGATTTTGCCGGAAAGACCATGCTTCAGCGAATTTTCGACAATAGGTTGCAGTAGCATGCTGGGCACGAAGGCCTCGAGCGTTTGCTCGCCCACATCCTTAAAGATTTGCAGATTTTCGCGCCCGAAGCGCACGACCTCAATATCGAGGTAGTCGTCAATAAAATCGAGCTCTTCACGCAGCGGCACGAAAGTCTCGTGCTGACGCAGCAGCCGCCGCAGAATGTTACTCAGTTTGATAACGACGATGCGCGCCATGTCCGGATCGAAGCGAATCAGCGAAGAGACGGTGTTCAGCGTGTTAAAAAGGAAATGCGGATTGATTTGGCTGGACAGCGCGTCCATGCGCGCCTTCAGCAGCAGCCGCTGGTGCTGCTCGAGATTCATTTCGATGCGCGTATTGTTCCAGATCTTGATGGCGACGGCGACCGACATGGTGGTGCCAAAAAGAATCAGCAGATTTTGCCAAATGCCCGGCGCGTCGAGATAGAACAGCCAGCGCGGATGGGTTGCTCGTCCGAGCAGAAGCCGCGCGACCTCGAGCAACGCGCAGACCGTGGGCGGCAACATCTCCCACGGCACCTTTCTTTGCCGCACCAGCCGCACCAACGACTTCGGAATGTTCAGGAATGTGAAGGGGCCAAAGCTCCAGATGTCTTCCTTGTTCGGCATCACCTGACGAACCAGGCCTCCGATCAGCCCGACGGAAGTAGCCACTGGCGCCGAAAGCCATTCGTGATGCACGAAAGCCGGCAAACTGACGATCGCTCCCCCGATCGGTCCCACCACCCGGCCACCGAGCAGGCCGAGCAGGAATGACCCCTCGAGCATTAAGTCCGCAAAACGGTACGTACCGTTGACGCCGACCAGCCGCAGGATCACCCCGAACGCCAAGGGAGGAGTCAGAAACAACATCAACTTGACCTTAAGATCGGAATCGCGAATCTCGGTGTAGAGGACCTTGCGAAACGTCGAGGAGCGCACCACTAGCGCGGCGAGCGCGCCCGAGGCGCTCACCTTCAGCAGCAGGGTAAAGAGCAGACCGGCCCAACCGGTGAACGTGATCATTGCATTCCGTGGCGCTTCGGCTCGATGCGAGCTACGTTAGCCAATCGGCCAGGGGATGTAAAGCGCGATAGACAATAAAGACGCGCTGGGACGCCGGAGAGCAATGGAAGCGCGCCTGCTATAATCTAGACTTCTTCATGCCGCGAAAATCAAATAAAAGGCAGGGCCCCGCGGGAAGACAGCGCCCAAACCGCGCGAGAATCGTCGCGCGCGCGAAGCTGCCCACGCGTTTTGGTCCCTTCACGATTCTTGGAGTGCGCGGCGAGGGCGCAAACGAGGAAGCCGCCGTGCTCTTGCGCGGCAAATTGTCGCGCGGCAAAACAGACGGCCGCCGCGCGCCGCTTGTGCGCGTGCACTCGCAATGCCTCACCGGAGACGTCTTCGCTTCGCAGCGCTGCGATTGCCGGGCGCAGCTCGAGCTCGCCCTGAAGAAGATCGCTGCGGAGCCGGCCGGACTGCTCCTCTATCTTCCCCAGGAAGGCCGCGGCATCGGTTTAATGAACAAGCTGCGCGCTTACGAGCTGCAGGACCGCGGCATGGATACGGTGGAAGCCAACGAACATCTTGGATTCGCGGCCGATTCCCGCGATTATGCCTTTTCGGCGAAGGTGTTGCGCCTGCTGGGAGCGCGGCGCATCCGCTTGCTATCCAATAATCCCGACAAAGTGAAGCAACTCGAGAGCGGAGGCATTGAAGTGGTTGAGCGCGTGCCGTGCCGGCCGCGCGTCGGAAAGCTCGCGCGTTCCTATCTCACCACGAAAAAATCAAAGATGGGGCACATCCTAGAAGGATTGTAAAACTCTCGTACAGAAATACGCACTGGCCCGATTCCCCTCAACTTAGCCGCCGCCGACAAAATGCACGATCTCGTAGCGATCCCCGGGGGCGACGCGTGTCGCGTCCCAGCGGTCCCGCGGCAAAATTTCGAGGTTTCTTTCGATGGCCACGCGGTCCTCGCGAATGCCCAGGTGGCCGAGGAGTGTCCGCACCGTGATATCCGCAGGCACCGCGTGGAGTTCGCTATTCACGGTGATTTGCGCCGTGTGGGCCACGGCATCCGTTCCCGGCGCTTCGCCGCTCACTTTGTCTGCGCCTTGCTTGTGTCGGGTTGGCGTGTCTTGGGTTTCAGCCGGAAGCGGAGTTCGTCCTGACCTGCCGGCCCGGAGGCGCGAATCACGAGCTGGCCGCCTTCAGGGCCGAGCTTCGGCAGCGGAAACGTAAGCGCGACGCGTCCGCGCGGATCGGTTCCTGCCTGCAGCCGCACAGTCGGCTCGGCGCCCTCAAAGGAAACGTCCACCGCAGTTCCTACCGCGGGCAAAAGTGTCGCGCGCCCGCGAACCTCAATTTCCAACGAGGCCGTGCCCGCGACAAGCCACGATGCCGCGTTCAGCAGGCGCACCTCAATGCCGGCCGGAAACTCAATGGTGCCCCGGGACGCGAGCATTGCTGCGGGGCCTTGGGTGGAGGGCAGCTCAAACCGCAGCACGCCCGAGCGCAAATCATCAATCACACCGCGGTGCTGCGCGGCAATGCGTTCTCGCAATGCTTCGACTTCCGCCTCCCCGCCGCTATTGCCGAGCAAATCCTGATAGCTCTTGACGCGCCGGTACATCACGCGCCCTTGCGCGTAGACCGTCGTGTCAATCAATGGCTGATCGGCGGCACGCGTTTCCGTTTCCACGGTAAATGTGTGCTCGCCAATAGGGACGCTAGTTTGATGTCCTAGACCCACGGTGACATTCGCTTGTCTTGCGGATTTATGGCCTACCCCGATTGCGTTACGCTGCGGATTTGACCGGGCGGCAACGCAAAGATATTATAGCCGCTTAAGTCATGGGCGGAAATCACTTAGAAAGCTTCGCGCCGCTTTTAATATACCTCCTCGCCGCCATGTTTGTGGCGGGAGCCCTGGTAACCTTGTCGTCCCTGGTGGGCTGGCGCCGGCCGTCGCGAGTCAAACAGCAACCCTATGAATGTGGAATCACGCCAACGGGCGACGCGCGCGAGCCCGTTTCTGTAAAGTTTTACCTCGTGGCAATGGTTTTCATCCTTTTCGACATCGAGGCAATCTTTTTGTACCCCTGGGCTTATGTTTTTCGTGCCCTTCAATGGCATGGGTTCATCGAAATGATGGTGTACATGGCCATTCTATTGGCTGGTTACATCTATCTCTGGAAAAAAGGCGCGCTGGACTGGTCTCGATGAGCTGAGCGGCTCGCCTCAAATAGACCCGCATAAATGGCTGAACCAGAAGAGCTAAAACACGATCCGATTGCCCAGCGTGTACGCGCCTGGGATCCGCAAGCAATTGCCGAGGTGATTGAGTTCCGCGGCGAGCGGACCCTGGTCGTGCCCAAATCGCATCTGCGTCGAATGTGCGAGTTTCTGCGGGATGTGCCCGAGCTGGGCTTCAACTTTCTCTCCGACGTCACCGGACTCGACCGCTTTCCCGTCGAGCCACGCTTTGAGCTAAACTACCATTTGCTGTCCATCCCCCACCGCACGACATTGCGCCTTAGGGTTCGTGCGCACGGCGCCGACCCGGTGGTTCCCTCCGTGACGACGATCTGGCCGACGGCAAATTGGCACGAGCGTGAGATATTCGATCTTTTCGGCGTGAGATTCGAAGGCCACCCAAATCTCGAACGCCTTCTCATGCCCCAGGATTGGGAGGGCTATCCGCTCCGCAAGGACTATCCGGTGCAGGGATACCGCTGATGGCTTCCACCACGATCAACACGGTCACCGGCGCCGCCAAGACCATGGTCCTGAACATGGGGCCGCAACACCCTTCTACGCATGGAGTGCTGCGCGTGGTGCTGGAGCTGGACGGTGAAACGGTGGTCAAAGCCGTGCCGGAGATCGGTTACCTGCACACCGGAATTGAGAAAACGTGCGAAGCGCTCACGTATTCTCAAGCAATCACGCTTACCGACCGCATTGATTATCTTGCGCCGCTTTCGAATAACCTCGCGTATTGCCTGGCGGTGGAAAAGCTGCTTGGCCTTGAGGTGCCCAAGCGCGCGCAATACATCCGCGTGCTTCTGACGGAATTGACGCGCATTGCCTCGCACCTCGTCTGGATCGGGACGCACGCGATTGACCTGGGTGCGATGACCGTTTTTCTTTATTGCTTCCGCGAGCGTGAAGAGGTGCTGAAGATCTTCGAAATGATCTCGGGCCAGCGGATGATGACGAGCTATTTCCGGATCGGGGGGCTGGCGCTCGAACCGCCGCCGGGGTATCTCGACCGGATTCAGAGGTTTGTGGAGTTGATGCCATCGCGGCTGGGCGAATATGAAGATTTGCTCACGCGGAACCGCATCTGGCTGGCGCGCACAAAAGGCGTCGGTATTCTCACCGCCAAAGACGCGATCGCACTGGGCGTCAGCGGTCCCATGCTGCGTTCAACCGGCGTGGCCTATGACGTGCGCAAGTACTTTCCCTACTCGAGCTACGACGAATTCGAATTCGACGTGCCGACCAGCACCGATGGCGATTGCTACTCCAGGTACTTGCTGCGTGTGGCCGAGGTCCGCGAGAGCTTGAAAATCGTGCGGCAGGCAATGGTCAAGATTCCGCCCGAAGGTCCGATCAAATCGGACGCGCCAGGAATCGTGGCGCCACAGCGCGAGAAGATGAAGATCGAAATGGAAGCGTTGATCTATCATTTCAAGATATACACCGAGGGTTTCTCGCCGCCCCCAGGCGAGGTTTATCAGCGTATTGAATCGCCGCGCGGAGAATTGGGGGTCTTTGTGGCCAGCGACGGCTCGCCCAAGCCGTATCGCGTGAAGTTCCGCGCGCCATCGTTTGTGAACCTGCAGGCGCTGCAGAAGCTCATTGAGGGCCGCCTGATCGCCGATGTGGTCACCTGCATCGGCACGATTGATATCGTCCTGGGAGAAGTGGATCGCTGATGAAGCTGCCTGAATCACTCGAGGCCAAATTCCAGAAGCTGCAGACGCGCTATCCGGTGAAGCGTTCAGCGCTGATTCCGATGCTGCTCTATGGGCAGGATCACTATGGGCAAATCAGCGACGAATTGATCGAGGAAATTGCGCGGCGTCTGGACTTGAAGGTGATCCAGGTCGTCGAAACGCTCGCATACTACTCGATGCTCCATCGCGAACCGATGGGCAACCACCACGTACAGGTGTGCACGAACGTCTCCTGCATGCTGCGCGGAGGAAACCAGCTTCTCGAACACGTCGAGCGCAAGCTTGAAATCGGCAACAAGCAAGTGACCAAGGACGGAGTTTTTTCGCTCGAGGAAGTCGAATGCATCGGCGCCTGCACTGGCGCGCCGGCCATGCAGGTCAATTACGACTTCTACGAAAACCTAACGCCGGAAAGCGTGGACCAGATTATTGACGCCTTCGATCGCGGCGAAAAGCCCGCGCCGGTTCCGCGCACCTCGGGCTCGGTGCACGAGCGGCATCCCGGGGAAGTGCCGCTGATCAGCCGCCGCTTCGGAATTCCCAACTCCAACAAAATTGACGTGTATCTGCAAACGGAAGGCTATCAGGCGCTGGAAAAAGCGCTAAAGCAAATGACGCCAGAGCAGATCATCGAGGAGACCAAGAAATCGAATCTTCGCGGGCGCGGCGGCGCTGGATTTCCCGCCGGCATGAAGTGGTTTTTCGTTCCCAAAGACAATCCAAAGCCCAAATACATCATCGCCAACGCCGATGAAAGCGAACCCGGCACCTGCAAGGACCGGCCGCTGCTCGAGATGGACCCGCACCAATTGATTGAAGGCATGGTCATCGCGGGCAAGGCGGTCGGTTCGCATCAGGGCTATATCTACATCCGCGGTGAGTATCGCTATGTGCAAGAAATTCTCGATGGCGCCATCGCCGAGGCCTACGAACGCGGCTACCTGGGCAAGAATATTCGCGGCTCCGGGTTTGATTTTGATGTTTGTTCGCACACGGGCGCGGGCTCCTACGAGTGCGGCGAAGAGTCGGCGCTGATGGAATCGCTCGAGGGCAAGCGCGGCTATCCGCGCATCCGGCCTCCCTTCCCGGCTGTGGTGGGGCTTTACGGCTGCCCAACCGTTATCAACAATGCGGAAACACTCAGCTCCGTACCGAGCGTCATCCGTCTTGGCGGCGAGGCCTATGCGAATTTGGGAACTCCGAAGAATGGCGGCACGCGCCTGTTTTCGATTTCCGGACACGTCAACCGCCCCGGCATTTATGAACTGCCGATGGGCTTCAACCTGAAGCGGTTCATTGAAGAAGTTGCCGGCGGTGTGCCGGGCGGGAAAAAAATCAAAGCCGTGATTCCTGGCGGCTGCTCTTGTCCGCTCCTGACGGCCGATGAAATAGACGTGGCGCTCGATTTCGATTCCGTGGCGAAGATTGGCTCAATGCTTGGCTCGGGCGGCACGGTAGTGATTGACGAAGACACCTGCATGGTAGACATGGCGCGCCGCATCATGCATTTTTACGCGCACGAGTCCTGCGGCTGGTGCATCCCCTGCCGCGAAGGCACGGCATGGCTGCGTAAGATGCTCGACCGCTTTCATGAAGGCGGGGGCCGCGCGGAAGATATTTCGCTGATTGATGAGCTTTCGAAAAATATGCTGGGCCGGACGTTTTGCCCACTGGGCGATGCCGCGGCCATGCCCACCATCAGCATCGTGAAGAAGTGGCGGCACGAATTCGAAGAGCACCTGAGCGGCAAATGCCGTTACAAACCCGCCGAAATGCTGGCGGCGCGCTGAGTCGCTGAAAGACTATGCCCGAGCAGAAACAAGTCACCTTTAAGCTCAACGAACGCGAGATGACGGTCGCGCCCGGCACGCTTGTGATCGAAGCGGCGCGCCGAGCCGGCGTTGAAGTGCCGTCGTTCTGCTACTTTCCCGGACTTGCCTTGCAGGCAGCCTGCCGCATGTGTCTGGTGGAAGTCGAGAAAATGCCGAAGATGCAGACGGCATGCACGCTCGTCGCAACGGAAGGCATGATCGTCCGCACCGATACGCCGCAAATTCACGTTGCGCGCAAGGGAATGCTCGAATTTCTGTTGACCAATCATCCGCTCGATTGCCCGGTCTGCGACAAAGGCGGCGAGTGCGAATTGCAGGACATGGTGTTCCGCTACGGCGCGGAGACCAGCCGCTTCATCGAGGAAAAACTGCACGTTCCCGAGGAGAAGTGGTCTGAGGCGGTCTATTATGACGCGCCCCGCTGCATTCTCTGCTTCCGCTGCGTACGCGTGTGCGACGAAGGCATGGGTGTGAAGGCTCTTGGCGTCGGCCAACGCGGCGTCAATTCCGTGATTATCCCCAACCTGGAAAACCGGCTGAACTGCGTCGAATGCGGGATGTGCATTGATATCTGCCCGGTGGGCGCTCTCACCAGCGGCACGTACCGCTACAAAACACGCCCATGGGAAATGATCTACGAGCCCACCACGTGCGCGCACTGTTCGAACGGATGCAAAGTGACGCTGAGCATTCGAAACAACGAGATTCTGCGCGCAAACAACCGCGACCTTTCCGGAATCAATGGCGACTTCCTCTGCGCGAAGGGCCGCTTCGGCTATGACTTCGTAAAGCATCCCGATCGCATCCGCCAGCCGCTGGTGCGCCGCAACGGCAGCCTCGAACCCGTAAGCTGGGAAGATGCGCTTGGTGAAGCAGCGCGGCAGCTCGCCGAGATTCAGAAGAAGCATGGCGGCGAAAGCATCGGCTTCATCGGTTCGAATCGTACTTCGAATGAAGAGAATTACGTGCTGCAACGCCTGGCGCGCACCGCGTTCGGCACCAACAACATTGATCACCACCGCACCGCTGATTACACCGGTCTGGTCGCGTCGCTCGGGGAGCGTGCTGCAGCGGCGTCGGCAACCATGGGGCAACTTGCGGAAGCCACAGGCATTCTGCTGATAGGCGATGACCCTACGAATCAGAATCCCCTGGTGGCCTGGCAGATGCGCGCGGCGAGGCGTCACAAGCAAGCGCGGATATATGTCATTAATGCGGCGCAGAACGAATTTTATAACAACGCTGATCGCGGCGTGGTTGTGGGCAAGGGCGGCGAGGCAAACGCGGTTCGCTGGCTGGCAAAGGGCGAAGGCGCCGCATCGCCCGAGCTTGCCGCGCTCAAGGACGCGCTCGCCAAGGAATCGGAAGTATTCGTGGTGTTTGGCGCGGAGCTAACCGGTGCGGCGATCCGCGATCTGGTCTCGTACGGCTCCACGCTGCCTGGCCAGACCCGCTACATGGCCCTTGGCGACTACAGCAATTCGCGCGGCGCCGCAGACATGGGCCTGCTCCCGGACCGGCTGCCGGGCTATGCGCTAGTTTCGGACGCCGCGGTCCGCGCTCGGTTCGCCGATCTCTGGGGCGCGCAAGTGCCTGCGAAGCCTGGTCTCACCGCGCGCGAAATGCTTGCCGGGGCGCAATCTGGGCGGCTCAAGGCGCTCTATGTGGTCGGCGCGAATCCGGTCAAGACGTTTGGGATCGCTTCGGATGCACGTCTTGGAAAGCTGGAGCTACTTGTCGTGCACGAGCTTTTCCTCACCGAAACGGCGAAGCTCGCCGACATCGTTCTGCCCGCGGCTTCCACGTATGAAAAGAGCGGCACCGTAACCAACACGGCGGGTGAGGTGCAGCGTCTGCGTCCGGCGCTGGACGCCATGGGTCCGCGCACCGACTTCGACCTGCTGCGAATTCTTTCGCACCAACTGGCAAAGCTGGGGCTTGGACGCGCACCGACGAGCCGCTCCGCAGATGCGGTTTTCGAAGAGATTCGAAAGAACGTCGCGGGCTACGACGTAAACCTGCCGGCGCTGCTCACCGGCGGAGCGCCCGCTACAATGCCGCAGGCCGCTCTTAATGGCCACCAGGTAGCTGCGGGCACCGTTTTCTCGGCGCACGACAACATGTTCACTAGCGGCTCGCTCAGCGGCTATTTCACGCTCATCAACAAGCTCGCCGAGGCGCATCAAACACCGTGAGCGACTTCCTCGCCCAGCATTCGCTCCTGTTCTCATCGGTCGTCAAGGCCGCCATCCTGATTCTCATGGCCCTGACGGCACTGGCGTATCTCACCTGGTTCGAACGCAAGGTCGTCGCGCACATCCAGTCGCGCTGGGGGCCATATCGCGCTGGACCGCACGGCTTGCTGCAGCCGCTGGCCGACGGCGTGAAGTTCATCACCAAGGAAGACCCCATGCCCTTGGGCGTGGATAAATTCGTTTTTCTGCTTGCGCCGTTTTTGGCCTTGAGCCTGGCGCTGACGGCGCTTGGGCTGATTCCCTTCGGCCCGCAGACGATTACGCTCTTCGGCCGGGCGACGCCGCTGGGCATCACTGACCTCAACCTCGGCTTGCTTTTCCTCTTCGCGCTCACCTCGCTCGGTGTCTACGGCGTGGCGCTCGCCGGCTGGGCTTCGAATAGCAAGTACCCGCTGCTGGGTGGGCTGCGCAGTTCGGCGCAGATGGTGAGCTACGAGCTTTCTCTGACGCTCTCCATCGTCGGAGTGCTGCTGATGGCCGGCTCGTTCAGCCTGCGGGACATCATCAACGCGCAGCAGGGCTGGCAGCTCCACTTTCTGCCGCGCTGGAATATTTTTGCGGGGCCTCTGCCGCAACTGCTCGGGTTTTTCTGCTATTTCACGTCGGCAATCGCCGAAACGAACCGCGCGCCGTTTGACCTAGCGGAGGCCGAGCAGGAATTGGTTGGCGGCTTCCATACCGAATATTCCAGCATGAAGTTCGCGATGTTTTTTATGGCGGAATACGGAAATATGATCACCGTCTCTTGCCTCGCGACGATTCTCTTTTTCGGCGGCTGGCTCTCCCCTTTTCCAGGTATGGGCGGCTGGGCGTGGACGCGCTTCATCCCGGCGGTTGTGTTCTTGATCGCGGGCATTTCCCTCATCATTGACGGCATTCGCTACACCACGATCTACGGCCGAATCGTATTGCCGATTCTGGGCCTGGTGCTTTGCGGGGTCGGAGCACTGGTCGCGATGCCCTTTGCAAGCTCATACGCGCAAGGTCCGTTCTGGTTCTTGACGAAGGTCCTCATATTCTTATTCATCTACGTGTGGGTGCGCGGCACATTGCCGCGGCTGCGCTATGACCAGCTTATGGGGCTCGGTTGGAAGGTGCTGCTACCGGTGTCTCTGGCGAATGTGGTGCTCACGAGCTTGGCTCTTCTGGTGGCGCACCGGTGATCGTCACGATTCTCTTTTTCGCGCTGGCGCTGATTGCCATCAGCGGAGCGGTGAGCCTGATTCTGCAGCGGCACCCGATCCACAGCGCGCTTTCGCTGATCGTGGTGATGGTGGCGATCGCTGGGCTTTATTTGCTTTTGGGGGCGCAATTCATCGCCGCGGTGCAGATCATCGTGTATGGCGGCGCGATCATGGTGCTTTTCGTATTTGTGATCATGCTGCTCAACGCCGGGGCCGAGGAGCGCACAAATTTCAGCCGCATGGCCGCTTACGTCGGCTTGCCGCTGGCGGTGGTTTTGGCCGCGGGCATGGCATGGTGGGCCTCGACCGGCTCGCAATCGCTGCCTACGCTTTCCGGTGAGGTCACACAAACGCATGCTTTGGCCATGATGCTGTTCCAGGAATATGCGTTTCCGTTTGAGCTGACTTCTATCCTGGTGCTGATCGCCATCCTGGGCGCGCTGACGCTCGCCAAGCGCGAAAGCGGGCAGGAGTAAACGGTGGTCCCGATCTCTTATTTTATCGTGCTGAGCGCGGTCCTCTTTGGGCTCGGTGTGATCGGCTTCCTCTTTCGGAGAAACATCATCACGATGTTCATGTCCATCGAGCTGATGTTGAATGCCGTGAATCTGGCGTTTGTAGCCTTTAGCCGCGCGTTCAGCCAGTTGCAGGGACAGATATTCGTTTTCTTTGTGATCGTGGTCGCCGCGGCGGAAGCTGCCGTGGGTTTGGCCATCGTGATTCTGATCGCGCGTAACCGCCAGACGCTCAACGTGGAGCGCGTGAACTTGCTCAAGCTCTAATTTCAATGTTCCTGCTCGAACATTTATGGATCATCCCCGCGCTGCCGCTGCTTGGCGCAGCGCTCAACGGCATTTTCCTCCGCCGGCAATCGCACGCCGTGATCAACACGGTGGCGCTCGGTACGACCGCGCTCGCCTTCGCGTCCGCCGTCGAGCTTTTCCGCGAATTCTCGGCCCTTGCGACCGCCAGCGTCCCATGGGTGAAAAGCTTCTTCCCTTGGATTTGGGCCGGCGACTTCCGCGCCGATTACGCGCTGCAAGTGGACCAGCTCACGATGGTGATGGTCCTCGTAGTCACCGGTGTGGGCTTCCTGATTCACATTTATTCCACCGGATACATGGAACATGACGGCGGTTACGGACGCTTTTTTTGCTACATGAACCTCTTCATGTTTTTCATGCTGACTCTGGTGCTGGCCGCGAACTACGTTTTGCTCTTTGTCGGATGGGAAGGCGTGGGGCTCTGCAGCTATCTCCTAGTGGGCTTCTGGTTCTTGAAGAAATCCGCCACCGACGCTGGCAACAAGGCCTTCTGGGTAAACCGCGTCGGCGATTTCGGGTTCCTGCTTGCGATGTTTATGCTGTTCCGCAATTTTGGATCGCTCGATTTCACGCGCGTGCTGCCCGCCGCGGCCAGTGCCCCTGCGGACCCAGCCGGACACTTCGGCACATTCACCTGGATCGCCCTGGCGCTGATGGCCGGTGCGTGCGGCAAATCGGCGCAAATTCCGCTCTATGTGTGGCTGCCGGACGCCATGGAAGGCCCGACGCCGGTCAGCGCGTTGATCCACGCCGCGACGATGGTGACCGCAGGCGTCTACGTCGTCGCTCGTTCGCACATAATTTTTCTGCATTCGCCGATCGCCATGGCCGTCGTCGGCGTGATTGGCTGCGTCACGGCGCTCTTCGCCGCAACCATCGCGCTGGTGCAGACCGACATCAAGAAGGTGCTCGCCTATTCGACCATCAGCCAGCTCGGCTACATGTTCCTGGCCTGCGGCGCGGGTGCGTTTTCGGCGGGCATCTTCCACCTGATGACGCACGCGTTCTTCAAGGCGCTGCTCTTCCTCGCGGCGGGCAGCGTGATCCACGCCATGGGCGGTGAGCAGGACATGCGCAAAATGGGCGGCCTTCGCAAAAAGATTCCCTGGACCTACTGGACCATGCTCATCGCCACGCTGGCGATTGCGGGCGTTCCGGGCTTTTCCGGCTTTTTCAGCAAGGACGCGATCCTTTCCGCGACTTTCCTGAGCCCGTATGGCGGCAAAGTTCTTTGGGCCATCGGCGCTTTCACCGTGCTGCTGACGGCGTTCTATATGTTCCGCCTGATCTTCCTCACATTCTTCGGAAAAGCGGAATACGACGAGCACCAGGTCCACGTTCACGAATCTCCCAAGTCGATGCTTGTGCCCCTGGTGATTCTGGCTGTCCTAAGCGTGATCGGCGGATGGCAGGCCGCGCCCGCGCTGTGGGGCGGCGAGAACCATTTCGATCACTATCTCGCGCCGGTCTTCGCGGATGCCGCATCTTCTGCCGAACCTTCCACGCCCGCGATGAACGCGCATACGATCGAGCAGCAGTTGACGCTCGTCGCGTTTATTCTGGCTACCCTTGGATTTTTTATCGCGTGGTGGCTGTGCATCAAGAACCCAAAGCTGCGCGATTCGCTGGCGAATACCTTCAGCGCGCCTTACCGGCTCCTCGTGGGCAAATACTACGTGGATCAGCTCTACGCCGGCGCCATCGTGCGGCCGCTGGTCTGGAGCTCGAATTACGTGTTGTGGCACGCGATTGATGAGGGCCTGATTGATGGCACGGTGAACGGCGTTGCGCACCTCACAAGTGAAACAGGCGGCCAGGTGCGCCGGGTTGAATCCGGCAATACGCGTAGCTACGCTTCGTGGATTGTGCTCGGCGCGGTGGTGTTTACTTCCCTGCTGCTCTGGCTGGCGGTGCGCTAGGTGAATGGAAATCACTTGCTCACGGTGCTGATCTTCCTGCCGATGGCGGGCGCGGCCGCGCTCTTGCTGCTGCGCGGCGACGATCACGTATGGCTTCGGCGCCTCGCACTCACGATTTCGTTGGCCGAGTTCGCGCTTTCCGCGCTTCTGCTGCGCGGCTTTGACTCTGCGTTCACGGGCTATCAATTCGAAGAGCTGCGCGATTGGATTTCGCAGCCCCCCATCCACTATCACCTGGGGCTCGACGGCATCAGTCTTTTCCTGGTGTTGCTGACCACGTTGCTCACGCCGGTCGCGATCCTGGCTTCGTGGAAATCCATTCACAGCCGCGTGAAAGGCTTCTTCTTCGCGCTGCTGATGCTGGAAGCGGGCGTGATCGGCGTGTTTTTCTCGCTCGACCTTTTTCTCTTCTTCCTTTTCTGGGAAGTGATGCTGATCCCGATGTACTTCCTGATTGGCCTCTGGGGACATGAGAAGCGCATCTACGCCGCCGTCAAATTTATCCTTTACACGATGCTCGGCTCGATCCTGATGCTGGTCGGCATCCTGTGGCTCTACAACGCCACGGGTTCGTTCGATCTTCCGATGATTCAATCGCTGCTGCAATCGGGACGCGTCACCTTCTCGCAAAGCACAGAGCTGCTTCTCTTCGGTTCGTTCTTCCTGGCATTTGCGATCAAGGTGCCTCTCTTCCCGCTGCACACCTGGCTGCCGGATGCGCACACGGAGGCTCCTACGGCCGGCTCGATCATGCTGGCCGGCGTACTGCTGAAGCTCGGTACCTACGGCATGCTGCGTTTCTGCTTGCCGCTTTTCGCGAATACGGCGCACCGGCTCGCGCCCTACATTGCAACGCTGGCAATTATCGGAATCATCTACGGCGCGCTGGTCTCCATGGTGCAAACGGACCTGAAGCGCCTCGTGGCGTATTCTTCCGTGAGCCACCTTGGCTTCGTCGTTCTTGGCCTTTTTGCCTTTACGCCAACCGCCTTGCAGGGCGCGCTCTACCAGATGCTTAATCACGGGATCTCCACGGGTGCCCTGTTCCTGCTGGTGGGCATGCTTGACGATCGGCGGCACACGTTTGAGATTCGCCAGTATGGCGGCTTGGCCACGCCGATGCCGATATACGCGGCGTTCTTTTTATTCGTGAGCCTTTCGTCCATAGGCTTGCCGATGCTCAATGGTTTTGTGGGCGAATTTCTGATCCTTACCGGGACCTGGCAGCAGCACGCGCTGTGGGCCGGACTTGGCGCAGTAGGAGTGATCTTCTCGGCGGTTTATCTGCTTTGGGTCTATCAACGCGTGTTCTACGGCGAAGTGACCAACGAGAAGAATCGCTCGCTCCCCGATGCCGATACACGCGAGCGCGCTGTGCTTTGGGTGATGGCCGCGCTCATTCTCTTCATGGGTATCGCCTCGCCGGTGTTTACGCGGCGCACGGAAACCTCTGTGCAGCAGATCCTGCAACAGATGAGGCGGCCATCGCCAATCGCGCCGGTGGTTGCGCAGCGCAACATGATTCCTGGGCATTTGGTTCCTGCGCGTTCGGTTCCTGCGCGGCCGGCCGGATCGCCTGTCGCCGAAACGCAAAGCCAACAAGGAGCGGCTGTCCGCTAAATGTTCCCCAGCATCCAGGACCTAATGTGCATCGCGCCGGAGCTGGTGCTGTGCGCGGCCGGCGTGCTGATCATGGTGCTCGATCCCTTCCTCGTCACGGGTCCCGCGGCCGGGCGTGGCGGCGGACGGCGCGTGGCGGATGTGCTGGCGCTGCTCGGCTCCGCCGGAGCGCTCGCGTCGGTCTACTTCCCTATGACGCATCAGGGCGTGGCCTTCGGCGGCCTCCTACGCATTGACGCCTTCAGCGTGTTTCTGCACTTCATCGTCTGCAGCATCGCGCTACTGGTCGCTCTCGGCGCGCCTTCCTATCTCGACCGCGAAGGCCTGGCGCACGGCGAATTCTTCGCGCTCGTGCTCTTTGCCACGGTGGGCATGGGCGTGATGGCAAGTGCGCAGGAGCTAATTACCGGTTTTGTCGCGCTCGAAGTCAGTTCGATCTCGAGCTACATCCTGGCGGGCTACCGGCGCGACTCGAAGATCTCGGACGAAGCGGCGATGAAGTATTTCCTGCTGGGTTCGTTTGCCTCGGCGTTTTTCCTCTACGGAATTGCGCTGGTCTATGGAGCCAGCGGCACCACGATTCTGCCGCGCGTGGATGCCTCGCTGATGAACGGCACGCTGCTGACGCTGGGCCTGGCGCTGATCTTCGTCGGACTCGGCTTCAAAGTGGCCGCCGCTCCGTTCCAGCTTTGGACGCCGGATGTTTACGAGGGCGCGCCCGCGCCGGTCACCGCAATGATGTCCACGGGACCCAAGGCGGCGGCATTTGCGCTATTTCTGCGAATCCTGATGGTGGTCGCGCACGCGGGCAACATCTGGTTCTGGGTGATCTGGATTTCGGCGGTGCTCACGATGTTCATGGGCAACCTCGCCGCGATCGAGCAGACGAGCGTGAAGCGCATGTTGGGGTATAGCTCGATCGCGCACGCGGGCTACATTCTGGTGGCGTTTGCCGCGCGCAACGAAATCGGCACCGCCGCGGTGCTTTTCTATCTGGCCGCATATGCGCTGATGAAGGTCGGCGCGTTCACAACGGTTGCGTGGCTGGGCGGCACGGGCGAGCGCTATCTCGATCTCGATGATTATGCGGGCCTGGCGCACAGCCGCCCAGTAACGGCTGCCTGCCTCTCGATTTTTCTGCTCTCGCTGCTGGGTCTGCCGGTGACGGCCGGCTTCCTCGGCAAGTTCTATATTTTTGACGCCGCCCTGCGGTCGCATCTCGTATGGCTGGCAGTGCTGCTCGCGATCAATAGCGTGATCGGCGCGTATTACTATTTGCGCGTGATCGTCGCGATGTACATGCGCGAGCCGAAGCGTACGTTCAGCAACGAAAAGATCCCCGCCGGCGTGGCTGCCGTGCTTACCTTGGCCGTGGCGGGAACCATTTATCTAGGACTCTTCCCCAATCGCATCATGGACCTCGCCGCGCAAGCCGCCGCAATGCTGCACTAATCTCTATCGCTCCAAGGAACTGACTTTCCTGCAGTCTTGCAGTGAAAGCTCCCAGCAAAAAGAAAAAGCCCGGCGCCATAACAATTGCCCGGCGCCGGGCCAGTGTCTTGCCTCTGCTGCTCGCATTCACGCAGCAGAAGCTAGTGTTCGTTCCGCTATGCCACGCGAAGGAAAATCAGCGCAAACGTATAGAGCGCCATGGACTCAATCAAAATCAGCGCAAGAATCAGGGCGAATCGGATCGCCGCGATGGCCCCCGGATTGCGCGCCATGCTTTCGCAAGCCGCAGCCGTAGCTTTGGCCTGAGCATATCCGCACAGTCCTGACGCGATTGCCATGGCGAATCCAGGCGTAATGTGCACCCAGTTCGTGTGCATTGCCGCGCTAGTATCCTGGGCGAATGCCGCCGGCGCGACCAGCGCCACGGCAATCAACAACAAACAAATGCCTGCATACTTCTTGTTCATAATCTCCTCCGTTATGAAGTTGCTGCCAGGCGGTGGCTCCCGACATCCTCTTGCAGCCGGGATCACACTGGCCAGCTTTGATGCCGTATGAAAACGCGCCGCTTCTATGAACGATGGACCGCGCTCTTCTATGAATTAGTGCTCTTCCGCCACCGCGCCGCCCACGTAAATGGCGGGCAGCAACGTGAAGACAAACGCTTGCAGGAATCCCACAAATATATGGAGAAGAATGAAAATGCCCGGTACGAGCAGCGGCACGGGCGCAAGCAGATAGCCAAACGCACTCAGATGCCGCACGAATACGAACAATGCAACCGTGAGTCCAAGGAATAGCGCGTAGAGCAACTCGCTGACGAGCATGTTTACCCAAAGACGTATCGTCAGCGAGAGCACCCGGGCCAGATGGCTCACCACCTCAATCGGCAGCATGATCGGCGCCATGGCCGGCACCGGTCCAAGGAAATGCTTCCCGTAGCCCAGCGGCCCATGGCGCACCAAGCCAACCCAGTTGTAGTAAAGAAAGACGACCAGGGCACAGCCGAGCGGCACAGAAGCGTTGGCCGTCGGCGACTGCAGCCCCGGAATCAAGCTGATCAGGTTGCAAAACAGCACGAAGAGCCCGATGCTGCCCAGCATTGCGACGTAGCGGAGGCCCTGATGTCCGGCATTTTCTTCGAGCAGGTCGCGAACGCCTACACCCATCGGATTCGTCAGCACCGCCTCCATGCATTGCTGGATGGAGCCCGGCTGCTCCACGGACAACCGCCCCTTGAGCCACAAAAAGAAAACTATAGAGATCGCGAAGACGAGAATTTCCACGGAGACATGGTTCGGAATCGGGTAGTCCGGATTCGATGGCTGGATGTGCAGCGCAGCCAGCAGGGCCGCCGCAGACTTGCCCAGCAGCCAGTTAACAACCTTGGTTATCCCCAGCAGGTGTTCTTCCATAACGTGCTTGTTTGCTCAGGCCCCATCCGCCGCGCGCGAGCCGCGCAGCAACTGATACACCATCTCGGACAACACACCCGCAACCGCCGCAAATAAGCCAAATAGGACGGACGCGACAGGCACAAATGGCCGCGAAAGAATAACATAGACCACCGCGAGCAACAAAACGAACCGCCCCAGAAATTTCAGGTAGATGCCGGGCGGCGTTCGCGGCGCCGGCTCACCGGGCTTCACGTCCGATAGCCGCGCCAGCGTAACAATCCCTCCCTTGAGCCACCGGTAGTTGAGCCAGGAAAGCGCGCCGCCAATCGCCATCCCCAGCCCAAAGCGCCACCCGCGCAGCACCACGGCCACCAGAGCTCCGCCAATGCCGAATGCCAGCGTAAGATACTCGATTCGCTGCTCGGCATCGTGATAGGGAGCGTCCGTCATCGCGACTCTAGCGGCCACTCTGTTCGCGCTTCTCTTCCTTCGACAAGCGGCGAATCACTTCCGTGATTCCCGCCACGAACCCCAGCCCGCCCAGGAGTAAAGTAAACAGGGCCTTCATATGAAGCCAGTGGTCCAGCAGGTAGCCCAGCCCCCCGCCCACAGCAATGCACCCCACGAGGATCACCGGCAATTCCATCACCAGCGATACCCCACGCAGCGATCCGGACGATGGAGGAGGACCTGTCCGGTCTGGCGGTTTAGTGGCCAAGGAAGAATGGCGGCAGGAACAGCGAGCCGCTAGCCAGGCGAATGAACGGCTCGGGATAAACTCCGGCGAAGAGCACGACGAAGCCCGCGATCGAGAGCGCTACGCGCTGCCCGAGGGAAACAGCCGGGTGCACCAGGTCAGTACTGTCGCGCAGCCAGGCGTGCACGATCACGCGAAAGTAGTAATAGAGCGCAGGCACCACGTAGAGCGCGGCGAAAAGCGCCAGGTAGTAATGGTGGGTCTCGATCAGCGAAAGGAAAATATAATACTTCCCCACAAAGCCCACCGTCGGCGGAATCCCCGCGAGCGAGAGCATGAAGATCAACAAGAGCACCGCCGCTACCGGGCTGCGCGTGATCAGGCCGTTCAGATCGTCGAGCGTGTCTCCGATCAGCCCGTGCCTCCGCAAAATGATCACCACCGCGAACGCTCCAAAATTCATGAACGCGTAAGCAAAAAGGTAAAAAGCCACTGCTTGAAGCCCGGTACGATTGCCGCCGCCTGAGCCCGCCGCAACCAGCCCCAGCAGAATATAGCCGGCGTGCGAAATCGAGGAGTAGGCCAGCATGCGCTTCACGTTCGTCTGCGTGATCGCGGCAATATTCCCGACGGTCATCGACGCCACCGCGACAGCTCCGAGCAGGAATTGCCAATGGTCACGCACCGGCCAGAAAGCCGTCTGGAAAAGCCGCAGGAAAAGCCCGAAGCTCGCCGCACTGGACGCCACGCTCAAATAGGCCGTCACTGGCGTCGGCGCGCCCTCATAAACGTCCGGCGCCCATTGATGGAACGGCACCGCCGCGATCTTGAAAAAGAGGCCCGCCGCCACGGTCACCAGCGCCAACATCACCAGCGGATCGGAAGCCTCGCGATTGCTCAGCGTGTTGTAGATATCCACCAGATTCGTTGAGCCGCCGGGAACGTCGCCGTAGGCCGTCAGCCCATAGAGGATCGAAAAGCCATACGCGAGAATTCCGGAGCTGAAGGCGCCCAGCAGTAAATACTTCAGCGATGCTTCGTTCGAACGCCGGTCATGCCGCAGAAAACCGGCCAGGATATAAAAGCTGATCGCCATGGTTTCGAGCGCGATGAATTGTACGATCAGGTCGAAGCCCTCGACCATGAACATCATCCCGATCGTGGCGAAAAGAATCAGCGCGTAGTACTCGCCGTGATGTTCGTGCTCGATATTGAAGTACTTCACGGAAAGCAGAATCGCCAGCGCCGCCGCCACCAGAAAAATCATGCAGAAGAAAATTGAGAAATTATCGATCATCAAGCTCGGCGGCAGATTGGCCGAATTCGGAAAGCCCATCTGATCGCCGCGCATCGCCACGGTTTCGTGCAACTGCCAAACAACATAGCCGCTGAATAGCACGCCCATCATGGCCATCACGGCGTTGAACACTTTTTGGCCGGGTTCCAGCAAAAAATCCGTCAGGAGAATGCCGACGGCAAACAACGCCAGAAGCATTTGCGGGCGGACCAATCCGATCTCACCCTGCAGGAAGCTCAAATGGCTTTGGAGCGCGCCCATTCCGCCGCCTAGCGTCCCGCCGCCGGAGCGATGCTCGCCGGCGTATCGTGCGCAGGCGTAGCAGCAGCACGAGCCGCGGCTGCACCTCCCGCCGACTTGTAGTAATCCGGATTCACCGCCTGGACGATCTGCTGCACCGGTTTATCCAGATAGCGAAAAATCGGCTTCGGGTAGAGCCCAATCCAGAACGCCAACAGCACCAGCGGCATTAGCGTGCAATATTCGCGAAGGTTCAGATCGGGCAAGTACTCGTTCGCCGGGTTCGTCACCGGGCCGAACATCGCGCGCTGATAGAGCCACAGCAGATAAGCGGCGCCCAGGATAATACCGAGCACGCCCCACGCGGCCCATTGCCGGTTCACCTCGAACACTCCCTGCAAGATGGTGAATTCTCCGATGAATCCATTGAGCAGCGGCAATCCCAATGAGCTCAGCGTGATGATCATATAGACCGCCGCAAAGCTCGGCATGGGCGTTGAAAGCCCGCCAAACTCCGAAATCAGACGCGTGTGCCGCCGTTCGTAGAGCACGCCCACGATCAAGAAGAGCGCGCCCGTCGAAATGCCGTGATTGATCTGCTGCAGCACGCTGCCCGCGATTCCTAGGGGCGTCAGCACAAATATTCCCAGCGTTACAAAGCCCATGTGGCTCACGGAGCTATACGCGATCAGCTTCTTCATGTCCTTCTGCATCATGCAAACCAGCGCGCCATAGACGATCCCGATGATCGAGAGCACGCCGATGATCCACGCCGCGGCCCTCGTAGCCGCGGGCAGCATGGGGACCGAGAAGCGCAGAAAGCCGTACGCTCCCATCTTTAGCAGCACGCCCGCCAGAATCACCGAGCCGGCCGTGGGCGCTTCCGTGTGTGCATCGGGCAGCCAGGTGTGGAAAGGGAACATGGGCACCTTGATCGCAAACGCGAAGAAGAGTCCCCAGAAAAGCCACTTCTGCACGCTCAATGTGAACATCGGCGTGGCGGCCATCAGCGTCTGCACGTCGAAGGTGTAGACGCCGCTCATTTGCTGGTACTTGAAGTACATGCCCAGGATCGCCAGCAGCATCAGGACGGAACCCGCCAGCGTATACAGAAAGAACTTGATCGCCGCATAAAGCCGCCGGTCGCTGCCCCACACGCCGATCAGGAAATACATCGGCACCAGCGTGATTTCCCAGAAAACGTAAAAAAGGAAAAAGTCGAGCGACATAAAAACGCCCAGCATGCCCACCTGCAGCAGCAGGAACAGTATGTAGAATTCCTTCTTCCGCGGCTTGATCGCGCTCCACGCCGAAAGAATCGAGATTGATCCCAGCAGCACCGTCAGCATCACCAGCAAGAAGCTGATGCCGTCGATCCCCAGCGTGTAGTGCGCGCCGATGCTTGGAATCCAGTTGTAGCTCTCAACAAATTGATACCGCTGCATCGAATCCGGCTGGAACCACCAGATCAGCGGCAGCGCCACCACCAGCCCAAGCATGCCCCACAGGTTGCCCCACACCCGATGGAAATTCTCATGCTTGCCCGGAACAAACAGTGCGAGGATCGCACCGGCCAACGGGGTCAGCAGGATGATGCTGAGCGCGTGATTGTGAAAGAACTCCATCTCTTCTGCCCTCGCCTTCAGTGCACTGGCATATGAATCAGGTGCAGGTAGTAGCTCAAAAGCGCGATCACGCCCAGCACGATGAACAGCGCGTAGCCCGAAAACACACCGCTCTGGATCAGTCGCATCGGAAAGCTCAGCAGCCACACAATACGCGCGGAAAGATTCACCAATCCATCCACAATCCACGCATCCCACAGCGCGGAAATCCGCGAAATCAGCCGCGTAAGCCAGCCAACCCCGTTTACGCCCATGCCGTCAATCACGGTGCGATCGAAAGCCCAAAGAGCCGTGCCGAGGTCTTTTGTGCGATTCACGAACAGCGCGTCGTAAATCTCATCCACGTAATATTTGCGATAAAGCAGCCGGTATGCGTGAGGATTCCGCGCAGCGATGCGCTCCGGCACGTCCGGCCGCTTGATGTACCACTGCCAGGCCAGAAAAATACCGGTCAGCGCCACGAGCACCGACGCCGCCATGAGCAAATATTCGACGCCGTGGCCTTTCGCGCCCTCGCCTGCTCCTGGAATCTCCACGGCATGCGCAATCACCGGATCAAGGAAGCCCGAAAAGCGGTCGCTTCCACCCAGAGCGGCAGGCCAGCCAATCCACCCGCCCACGAAAGAAAAGATCGCCAGGACGATCAGCGGAATCGTCATGGATTTCGGCGATTCGTGGATGTGGTGCTCCACATCGTGCGGCACGCGCGACTTTCCGAAGAACGTCATATTCACCAGGCGGAACATATAAAATGCCGTCATCCCCGCCGTGATCCAGCCCACCACCCAGAGCGACACGCCGCGTTTGAATGTTGCGCCGAGAATCGCGTCTTTGCTGAAAAAGCCCGCGAGCGGCGGCAATCCAGAAATCGCCAGCGTCGCAATGAAGAACGTCCGCGCGGTCACCGGAATCTTGTTCCACAGCGCGCCCATCTTGCGCATGTCCTGCTCGCCGGACATCGCGTGAATCACGCTGCCCGAGCCGAGGAAGAGCAGCGCCTTGAAGAACGCGTGCGTCATCAAGTGAAAGATGCCCGCGCTGAAGGCGCCCACTCCAAGCGCGAGAAACATGTAGCCGAGCTGGCTGATCGTCGAATAGGCCAGCACGCGCTTGATGTCGTTTTGCACCAAGGCCATCGAAGCCGCAAAAATCGCGGTGCCCGCGCCAATGAACGCGATCACGTCCATGGCGTGCGGCGCGAGCTGGAAGATCGCATTCAGCCGTACCACCATGTAGACGCCCGCAGTCACCATCGTCGCCGCGTGAATCAACGCGCTGACAGGCGTTGGGCCTTCCATCGCGTCGGGCAGCCAGATGTAGAGCGGAATTTGCGCTGACTTGCCGGTGGCGCCCACAAACAAAAGCAAAGCGATCGCCGTCATCACCGGTGCTCCCATGTGGAAGTGACCCGCGGCGATGGCCGGACGAATCTGGTGGAAATTGATTGTGCCGAGCGTTACGAGCGTCAGAAACAGCCCCAGGATAAATCCGGCGTCGCCCACGCGGTTGACGATAAACGCCTTCTTGCCCGCGTCTGAAGCCGACTTCCGCAGGAAATAAAAGCCGATCAGCAGATAGCTGCAAAGCCCCACGCCTTCCCAGCCCACGAACAAGAGCAGCATATTGTTCGCCAGAATCAGCGTCAGCATCGAGAACATGAAAAGATTCAGATAGCCAAAGAACCGGTAGTAGCCGCCCTCGTGCGCCATGTACCCGGTCGAGTAAATGTGAATCAGCATGCCCACGCCCGTGACCACCATCACCATCACCGCGTTCAGGGGGTCGAGCATCAACCCCCAAGCCACGTCGAAATACAACAGGTGCCCCGCCGCGGTGTGCATCCATCCCGCAGGCACCCAGTCGAACAAAACCATTTGCACGAAGCGGTCTTCGGCAGGCCGCGCAATCAATTGCAGCACCGCGCCGCCCGCAAACACAAAAGACGTGACTACGCTGCCAACGCAAATAACATTTACCACGGCATTCGGCAGCCGCTTGCCAAACAAAAACATCAGCAGCGCGCCGGCCGCCGGGAAGAGCGGTATCAGCCAGATGTGATAGAGAAAGAATCCGTTGTTCATCTTTCGCCTAAAACGCCGTCAAAACTTGCCCTGAGTGGCACAGGCACTCCCGCCTGTGTGCCTTGCGCAAACCTTCAGAACGCTGCACAGACAAAAGTGTCTGTGCTACCGGCACGCTCCTTGCGTGCGCACGGACCTACCATTTCAGCATGTCCATTTCGTCTTCCAACACAGTTTCGCGGTTGCGGAAGAACGCAATAATAATGCCCAGCCCCACGGCCGCCTCCGCCGCCGCATCCGTAATGATGAAAATTGCAAACACTTGCCCGTTCACCGATCCCATCAGCCGCGAGAACGCCACCAGGTTGATATTCACCGCGTTCAGAATCAGCTCGATGCTCATCAGGATGATGATCACGTTCCGCCGCGTCACCACCCCGATCACGCCGATCGTAAAGAGCGCCAGGCTAAGCACCAAATAGTGGTTGATCGAGAGCATTTCAGCGATTCCGCCTCACACTTTCCTCTTAGCCATCACCACCGCGCCGATCATCGCCACCAGCAACAGAATCGAAGCGAGTTCGAACGGCAGCACGTACGGATCGGAAAACAGCATCTGCCCCACAAGTTGCGTGTTCGGCTCAAGCTGTGCCGCGGGAGCCGCCGCCATGGTAAACAGCGACGGCGCGCTTCCCATCCGCACGTAGCGAAACACCATATAAAACTGCGCGCCCAGCGCCACCGTAAGCAGCAGACCCACCACCCACATCCGGTTGAAGCGCATCTCGCGCACGGCCACTTCCAGGTTCACCAGCATGATCACGAAAACAAACAGCACCATGATCCCGCCGACATATAGGATCACCTGAACGATAAACAGGAACTCGGCGTGCAACTGCAAAAAGATTCCTGCCGTCGCCAGCAGCGCCGTCACCAGAAAAATCGCGCTGTGCACCGCGTTGCGGCGCGTCACCATCAGAACCGCGGAGACCACCGCGAGCCCCGCAAAAAAATAGAAAAAGATAGAGTCAAGCATACGCTTGCCTCAAGGCCTCTCCGCCGCTGGAATGCGCTCTCTCATCTCGCTCTTCTTGGCAAGCCAGCCCGCAAGCAACAGCGTGATCGCCGTCGTCAGCGCGAGCGCAGCCGCCAGCGGCCAGCCCTTGCCGCCATCATCCGGTGACCGATGCAGATAGAGCGCGATGCCCACGCCCAGCACGTTGGCGATTGAGACCGGAATCAGGAAGTGCCAGCCCAGCCCCATCAATTGGTCAAACCGGTAGCGTGGAAACGTGAACCGCAGCCACAGAAAAACGTAGAGATACGCCGCTACTTTTGCCAGGAACCAGAACGCCCCATGGATGCCCGGCTTCATGTTGGCCAGCAGGCTACCTGCCGGCGCAAACTGCGGCAACGCCAGCGCGGCCGCCAGCACAATACAAAGCCCTGCTACGCCGACCATAAACATCTTCTGCACAGCGACGGGTTGTTTCGGCGCCCGGTGCAACGAATAGCCCGCGACGAGCAGCATCAGCAGCATCGGCACATAGTCCACAAAATCGAGCGCACGCGTATTCGGGAAAGGACGCAGCCACCCTCCCAGAAAAAGCACGGTCGCGATCGAGGAGACAACAATCATGTTGGCGTACTCCGCCAGAAAATAGAGCGCCCAGCGGAAACCGCTGTACTCCGTCATGTAGCCGGCGACCAATTCCGACTCAGCCTCGGGAAGGTCAAACGGTGCGCGATTCGTCTCGGCGATCGAAGCAACGAGGTACAGGAAGAATCCCACCGGCACCAGAAAAATGAACCACACATGGCTCTGCGCCTGCGCTTCCACCAGCGCCCGCGTGCTCAGCGCCCCGCCAAACATCAGCCCGCTGACCACCGCCATGCCCGCCGCCGTTTCGTAGCTCACCAGTTGCGCCGCGCTGCGCAGCGCTCCCATCAGCGAATAGTGGCTGTTCGAAGCCCACCCACCGAGCACGATGCCATAAACCCCGAGCGATCCGACGCCCAGCAAAAACAGAATCCCGATGTTCAGGTCGGCGATCTGGAAAAATGGTCCGAACGGAATCACTGCCATCGCCAGCATTGCCGTCGTCACGGAAAGCAGCGGCGCCAGCCAAAAAATCCACTTGTCCGCGCTTTCGGGAATGATGTCTTCCTTCAGCAGCAGCTTCACCGCGTCTGCGATGGGCTGCAGCAGGCCGTGCGGACCCACACGCATTGGCCCCAGCCGCGCCTGCATGTCGGCCATCACCTTGCGCTCGAGCAGCACGATATAGCCCGCCAGCAGCGGCACAACGGCCACGATCACCAGCGCAAACAGCAGCGGCAACGCATGCGGCTTAAAGAACGTGATCAGATTCTGAAGCATCGTCCCCTATCTCAAAAGGCGCAGCATGCAGCGCCCGTACTGCTATCGGTCCACTTCCCCCAGCACGATATCGAGCGTCCCAATGATCGCCACCACGTCCGCCACCAGGTGCCCGCGCACCATCGTGTCAAACGCCTGCAAATTGATAAACGAGGGCGGCCGGATGCGCACACGATAAGGCTGCGTCGTCGCATCGCTCACGATGTAGTAGCCCAGTTCGCCCTTCGGCGCTTCAATCGCGTGGTACACCTCGCCTACGGGCGGCTTCAGCACCTTGCCGATGCGGGCCATGATCGGCCCAGTCGGAATGTTCTGGATCGCCTGCAGGCAGATGCGCGTGGACTGCCGCATCTCCTCCATGCGCACCAAGTACCGGTCGTACGTGTCGCCGTTCTTCCGGGTCGGAATATCGAATTCGTAGTCGCTGTACGCGGCGTAAGGCATCGCTTTGCGGATGTCCCACGCCACGCCGCTTGCGCGAATCACGGGGCCCGTAGCGCCCAGCGCGATCGCCTCGTCCGCCGTCAGGATGCCAATCCCCTTCGTGCGCCCCACCCAAATGCGATTTTCCGTGAGCAGAGTCTCGTACTCGTCCACCTTCTCGTTGAAATCGTTGCAGAAGCGCTCGACGTCGTGCTCCAGCGTGTCGTAGGCCTCGTATTGCAGCCCGCCGATTCGAAACGCATGCGTGGTCAGCCGCGCGCCGCAGTACTTCTCGAAAATCTTCAGAATCTCTTCGCGCTCGCGAAAACAGTAAAAAATCGGCGTCAGCGCGCCAATATCCAGCGCGTGCGTCCCCAGCCAAACCAAATGCGACGCAATGCGTTGCAGCTCGGTCAGGATCGTTCGAATCACTCGCGCGCGCGGCGGAGCCTCCACGGCCATCAGCTTCTCCACCGCCTCGCAGTAGCCCAGCCCGTTCGAAACCGCCGCCACATAGTCCATGCGGTCCACATACGGCGCAAACTGCTGGTAGGTGCGATGCTCGGCGATCTTCTCCACGCCGCGGTGCAGGTAGCCGATGATGCATTCCGAATCAACGATCTTTTCGCCGTCGAGCTTCAGCTTCACGCGAAGCACGCCGTGGGTGGACGGGTGCTGCGGCCCCATGTTGATGATGAGCTCGTCGGCGCCTAGAACCGTGGTCTCGACGTTCGTAAAGCCGCTATTCGTCGTCTCGCTCATCACCTATTGGCCGCTCTCGATGCCCAGGTTTTCGCGGACCCAGGCCTGATCCTGCGTCAGAATGTCGTAGTCTTTTCGAAGCGGGTAGCCCTGCCACTCGTCCGGTAGCAGGATGCGCTTCAGGTTCGGGTGACCTTCGAAGCGGATGCCAAACATGTCATACACTTCGCGCTCGAGCCAGTTGGCCGTCGGCCACACGTTCGAAACGCTCGGCACGATCTCGTTATCGGCGGCGTGCGCCTTCAGCCGCAAACGCTCGTTTTTCGAAAACGAATAGAGATTCAGCACCACGTCGAACCGTTTCTCGCGGCGCGGCCAGTCAACCGCCGTCAAATCAGATAAATAGTTGAACGTCTCGTCATCCCGCGCATAGAGCGAAATCTCGCGCAGGGTGGCGGCATCCACCACCAGGATGGCCTGCTTGCGGTCAATCCAGGCCTCGCGAATGGCCTCTCCAAACCGCTTCTTGAAGCGCTGCACCAGAGGATTGTCGAGCGGCTCGGGCTTTGGCGGAGCTTCCTTCGGCGGCGCGGCAGGTTGGGTGGCGCAGCGGCGCCTCCAGCAGCCGGAGCGGCTTGCTTCGCCGAGACGGCAGGCTTCGCCGGAGCGCCCGAAGCCACACCCGGTGCCGGAGGCTTCCCGGCTGCAACCGAAGGGTTCGCAGCCTCGGCGGGCGCAGCAGGCTTCGCTGGCGCGCTTCCCGCGGCCGGCTTGGCCACAGGCGGCGTGGGCGAAGGCTCTTTAGCCTGTGTTTCCGCTGCTTCCCGCGCGCTAGACGCCGCAGGATTCGGCACCGCCCCAACGCTAACGTCAGTCTGCTTCTCCGTCTCTACGGTGCCTTCAGGCACACTCGATTTAGGCACCTCCGGCTTGGCAGCAAGGGGAGCGGAAACAGGCTTGGCCGCCGGCTCAGTGCTGGCCAGCGTATCTCCTGACGGGGAAATCGGTGGCTTCTTATCCTTGGGCTCGTTGGCCATGTTGTCAGACTGAAGCGATCCGCTGGGCGCTCGGTCCCAGCCGGGACACACACTTAGCCATCGAAATCTAAAGGCGATAGTTTCTAACACACGGTGGAAAACCCCGTCAACGCTTTCCGCAAGAATCCAGAGGAATTATTCGGAGAAACCGAGGTCCGAGCCTAAACCCACTCGAGCGCGCCCTTACGGTAGAGCCAGACGTAGCCGATGATCAGGATACCGAGGAAGGTAAACATGGTCACCAGGCCATAGAGCGGCGACGTGAAATAGATGCCGGTGTGCGTATGCGCGTAGACAATCGCCCACGGGAACAGAAACACCGTCTCCACATCAAAGATCACAAACAGGATCGCCACGATGTAGAACCGCACCGAGTACCGCCCGCGCGCGTCGCTTTCCGCGGGAATCCCACACTCGTAAGGCTTCAGCTTCGCCCCATAGCTGGTCGAGGTCGGCCGGATCAATCGAAAAATAATGATCGTCACCGCCGGAAACGCCGCCGCCAGCAGCGCAAACAAAAAGATCGGAATGTACTCGCTCGGCATCGTGTTACGCCCAAATCCTAACACACCAGTCAACCCCGCAAGAAATAATCGCCTCGGACGGCAAAGTCATCGATCCAACGCAGCGAGTCCGCACACGTCCAAAAACGAAGAATGCGCTATCCCAAAACCCACCGGCTTACTCGGGCGGCCCGGAAGGCCCGGCCACGCACCGCACACTGCTCCAAATAAGGGAAATATGACTGCTGACCGATCTCATTCCCCTTCGAGCGGCGCGGGCGGGGCTATGATTTGGATAGACTTGGGTAGATGAAGGATGATCCGCAGCGGAGTTGAAACAGAAGCGGGATCACCAGACAACTCAAAATCGAAAACAATGGTTCGTCGAATGAGCGGTTCTTTAGTCTTGTGCAACACCTGAAAGTGCCACTGTTTTGCCGCGCTCTCTGCTTCCTGACGTAGAAGCGGATGCCCTGCTGTCGCGTTCGCGCTAAGGACAGAGCCATTTGTATCGATTTCTATTCGCACTTGCGGGTCCGAGCAAGAGGTGAAAGCCAGTGCCGCCAAGAGTAGATAAGCTGATCTCTTCATTGTCCTCGGTCAGTTGGTCGAACTTCAGGCTGGGCCGGAAACAAGTTAGATTCGATCGTAACTCGATAGGGCAAGTCGAAAGTTACTCTGGACGGTACTTCCTGATAGATCGCGGGCTCTTTCAGACGAAATTGATAAACTATGTCAGCGGTGCGTGGCTCCCTCGCCCCGAATGTCCATTTCTTCACGTTGTCCTCAGCCAGTTTGCGGAGATACACGTGGCCTGAAACCGCATGCGCATCGGTTACAGCTCCGGCCGCCGACACCACTATGTGCACCTGCACGTCGCCTTGAAGCCCTGCTATCCGGGCAAGCCTCGTGTATCCCGGCGATTCCTCGTGAAGAACACAAAGGTCTTCTGCTTTCGAAGCCCAAACCTGGGCGCAGGAACCGCAGGTCACTAACTCTTCCGCATTCACTTCAACTTCAGTAGGCAGCCGCATCAACACGGAGGGCTTTTCCACACTACCGCAATTACATTGCGAGTCGCACTTCGAAGGCAAGAGCTTGTATCGGAAAGTGGCGTCGAACGTTATTGGGCTGTGCTCCTCGAACTGCCACGTCTTTACGTTCTCCTGCGCAGCCCGGGCCAGCATCGGCTGGCCACTTTGAATTTTTATTGACGAAGCTCGATTCCCGTCAGTCGAGATTCGGAAACGGACTATTCCCTCGATGTGCGCCAGCTGAGGGGTGCGAGGATAAAATGGCACACTCGCGCTGATGACACCGGACAGCGGCTTTTTCTGTTGGCCCGCATACAAAGTTGCTCCCGCTCCCAGTGTGAACAGAATCAACGCCTGTGTGGCTCGGACGCGTAGATTGTGACGCGAGCCTCGTGGAATGCTCATCGTGGTTACCTCATAAAGCTGTAGCGTGTCATGATGCTGACGAGTCCGGGGACGTCGAAGAAGTAGACCTTCTTGTCGGCAGAATACGGTTGCGAATGCTAATCATGCCGCGCCCCGCGCAGCACCTCCACCGCGTGCGGCAGCAACTCCGCCACCGCATCCAGCGACTCGACCGCCCCCTTCGGGCTCCCCGGCAAATTCACAATGATCGCGCGCCCCCGCACGCCCACAACCGCTCGCGACAGCACCGCCCTCGGCGTAGCCAGTCTCCCGCGCTCGCGCATCAGCTCTGCCAGCCCCGGCACGAGCTTCTCGCAAATATTCGCCGTCGCTTCCGGCGTCACGTCACGCGGACCAAGTCCGGTACCTCCGGTCGTCAACACCGCATCGCACTTTCCAGAGTCCGCCAGGGAAACAAGTTTTTCGGAGAGCGCCATCATTTCATCGGGGAGAATTTCTGCAGAGGTGACTTCCCAGCCCAGCGTCGCGCACCGCTCGCGTAACGCCGGCCCGCTCAAATCCGCGCGCGTGCCCGCAGCGGAGGAATCGCTCACGGTGATGATCGCGACCCGCAGCGGGCTTCGCTCGCCCATCGGGCCGCCGCTCATCCGCTGACTTCGGTGCTCGCTTCATCCAGCAAGCGCATGGCTTCCATCAGCAAGCCCGTGGTCGAACGCGTGATCGTCGTGCGGTCGGTTGGACTCGCGTTGAAATCAATCTCGAAATCGCCGTCGGTCCAGTGCACCGCCGGATAGACCGCGTCTTCGCCCTCGATTTTTCCGAGCCGCGCGTGTTTGCACTGGCCGCCCTTAAAAAACATTTCGCAGGTTTCGCCGTCGCGGCGCAGCGTCAGCCGGCAAGACTTCTGCCCCATTTCGATGGACTGCATCAGGTCCGCGATCCCCAGCTCTTCCAGGCGGCCTTGGATCACGCCGGGTCGCGCGGCATGCTGCTGCAAGCGTTCGAGGCGTAGCCGGTCCACCACCACCTTCGCGCGGCGCAAAAGGTCGCGCACAAAAAACGGCTTCGGCACAAAATCTTCCACGCCGTCCACGATCGGACGCAGCTTTTCCTCGATATCTCCGCGCCCCGCGATGAAAATGAACGGAATGTGCCGCGTCTGCTCCCGCCCGCGCAGCTTTTCGTAAAGCTGCCGCCCGTCGAGCCCGGACATGCGGTAATCGGTGATGATCAGGTCGGGAGGAGAATCAATGGCCTTGAGCAGCGCGTCGGCGCCGTCTTCCGCAGGGACCACTTCCCCCAGGCTCGCCAAACCTTCCACCATCAGTCCGCGCACCAGTGGGTTATCGTCTACAACCAGCACGCGAATGGGTTTAGCCGCGGTCATTGCTGCTATCTGTGGGACCCCTTGGCTACAGTCCCGCTCTTCCGCGTAACGACCTTTCTTGCGCCGCCGGATCGAGATACGCCGGACGCGCGCAGGTAGTCGCCGCTCTTCCCGCCGCGCTTCTCCGCCAGGTAGATGTCGCTGATTTCCATGCCTTTATCGAGAGCTTTGCACATGTCGTAGACGGTGAGTGCGGCCGCCGAGACAGCCACAAGCGCTTCCATTTCGACGCCAGTCTGGGCGGTGGCCGTGGCGCGCGATGTGATTTCTACGCCATTTTCGCATAGCCGCGTGGTCACATCAATGTGCGTCAGCGCTATAGGGTGACAAAGAGGTATCCACTCCGCGGTCCGCTTCGCCGCCGCTATCCCCGCGATTCGCGCGATTTCCAGCGGATTGCCCTTGGGCGCCTGCAGCCGCCGGATTTTGCCCAGCGCAGCCTTGCCAATCCTCACAAACCCGTGCGCCACCGCCACGCGCGACGTCACGCCCTTCTGCGTCACGTCCACCATCGCCACCTGCCCGCCCTTACGGTAATGCGTCAGCTCTGCCACATCCCCTCGATTCGCGTCGCCCAGGTACGTCTCGTGTAGCGCCGCCCTTCAGGGCGGCATGCCTTCCACCGTAAATGCCGCGCTAAAGCGCGGCGCTAAATCCGCTCCCTCGCCGCTACAACGCCCCACGCCGCGGCAACACCCCCACCCACTCGCCCGCTTCCCATTCGAGCTTCGCCCGCGGCACCACCAAAAAGCAATTCGCCTCGGCCAACGCCACGATATCGCCGGACCCTTGCCACTTCAACTCGCGCACCACCGGCTCGCCGCTCGTCCATTCGATCTTCGCGGGAAGAAAATGTGTCAATGCCGATTTCTGTCTGACCGCCGCGCCCAGCTTCGCCCGTAGCACCGGCAGAGGTCGCGGCGCCGTACCGCTCAAAATATCCAGCGCCGGCAGCAGGAACAATTCAAACGTCACCATCGTCGAGACCGGATTCCCCGGCAGCCCGAACACCGGCTTCCCTCGGCACACGCCAAACACCGCAGGCCTGCCCGGCCGGATCGCCACGCCGTCAAAATGAAATTGTGCGCCCAGCCCGGCCAGCACTCCTTCCACCAGATCGTACTTCCCTGCTGACACACCGCCCGAAATCACCAGCGCATCGGCTTCCAGTCCGCGCTCGATGGCGCGCCGCAATTCCTCCGCGCGATCGGCGACATTGCCCAGCAACACCGGCTCGCCCCCCGCCAGCCGCACCTGAGCCGCCAGCGACACGCTGTTCCCATTGCGAATCTCGAGCGGCCCCGGCGTCGCATCCACGGCAACCACTTCGTCTCCCGTGGAAAGAATCGCGACGCGCGGCCGCGCCGTCACCGCCAGCTTCGCGCGGCCCACTTGCCCCGCCAGCGCCAGTTCCGCGTAACCCAGCCGCTTTCCCGGCGCCAGCAGCTTCTGTCCCGTGTGCGCTTCTGTCCCGCGCCGCACGATATTCTGCCCCGGCTCCGGCGAACGATCGAACCGAATCCGCGTGCGCCCCTCGTCCGTTTCAGCGTGCGTCTGCTCGATCATCACCACGGCATCCGTGCTTGCGGGCGCTGCCGCCCCGGTCATGATCTGCACGCATTCACCGGGTCGCACCGCGGCGGCGAAATCCTGCCCCGCGCGAATTTCGCCGATCAGCGCGAGCGTGTTCGTCCCGCCATGCAGATCGGCGGCACGCACCGCGTAGCCATCGCGAGTGGAGCGGTCAAACGGAGGGTAGTCCCGGTCGGCAACCACGGTTTCGGCCAGCACGCGGCCGAGCGCGTCATCAAGCGCAATCGTTTCCTGCCGGGGCGTCCGTACAAGCGCCCCTACGTCTTCGATCACTTTGCGCCGGGCATCTTCAAACGGCAGCATCGCCAGATCGTGGCTAGGTGCGCAGCCAGGATTCGAGTTGCGTCCCCGCCGGGATAATCGTGGCGTCACGGTCGGGACCCGTGGAAATCATGCCGATCTCGACGCCGAGTTGCTCGCCAATAAACTTCAGATATTCGCGCGCCGCGGAGGGCAGCTTCGCGGCATCGCGCAAGCCAAAGGTCGGGCTGTTCCAGCCGCGCACCGTTTTGTACTCCGGCTCAATCGCGGCAAACGCGCCCACCTCAGCCGGCATTTCGTGCACCGGGCTGCCCTTATAGCGGTAGCCGGCGCAGACTTGAATTTCGCGCTGCGTATCAAACACGTCGAGCTTCGTCACCACCAGCGACGTGATGCCATTCAGCATCACCGCGTACTTCAGCATCATCAGGTCAAGCCATCCGCAGCGGCGCGGCCTGCCGGTCACCGCCCCATATTCATTGCCGCGGCTGCGCACTTGCTCCGCTTCGAGCTCCGGCATCTCCGTGGGGAAAGGACCACTGCCCACGCGCGTCGTGTACGCCTTGGTCACGCCGATCACGCCCTTGATTTTCGTGGGCGCCACGCCGCAGCCAGTGGTCGCACCGCCCGAAATCGCGCTGGAAGACGTCACAAACGGGTAGGTGCCGTGATCAATATCGAGCATCGTTCCCTGCGCGCCTTCAAACAAAACCGAGTGCCCTTCCGCCAGCACGCGGTTCAGCAGCATCGCCGTGTCGGTCACATAGGGACGCAGGCGCTCCGCCTGCCGCAGCGATTCATCGAGCAGCCCTGCAGACTCCAGCTCGGTTCCGTATGCCGCGCGGCAAACCGTGTTCTTTTCCACGATCACGCGCGCAAGCCGTGTACGAAAGACATCCGCATCCATCAGGTCGCACACGCGCACGCCGTGCCGCGCCATCTTGTCCTCGTATGCCGGACCGATACCGCGCGCCGTCGTGCCGATTTTTCCCGCGCCGCGCGAAGCTTCGGCGGCTTTGTCCATCTGGCGATGAAATGGAAAAATCAGGTGTGCGCGATTGCTCAGGTGCAACCGGCCGGTCACGTCGACTCCCGCGGCTTGCAGAGTTTCGATTTCGCCGAGCAGCGCCGTGGGATCAACCACTGTGCCCGAAGCGATCACCGCGTGCTTCCCTGGCCGCAAAATGCCGCACGGAATCAACTGCAAAACGAACCGCTTGTCGCCGTGGATCACCGTATGCCCGGCATTGTGCCCGCCGGCAAAACGCGCCGTGTAGTCGAATCCGCCGGCAAGATAGTCCACCACCTTGCCCTTGCCTTCGTCTCCCCATTGCGCGCCGACCACAACAATCGCTTTCGACATGAGCCTACGGCATAGCCTCTTCAGGCCGCACGCTTCCCTTCAACCGCTCACAGCAGGAAACTCAGGTGGGAACCGCGCGGACCGTTTATCGTACCCGCCGCCCAAAGCGAACGCAAGCAAGCGCGCATCGGCGGTTCTTACTTCGCTTCATTAGGACACCGGAGCGTCTGTTGCCTCAGAAGCACGCCAGAAACCAGGCGCCTAAGCAGGCTTCATGTCCTTCCCGCTGATCTGGAGATCGAAGCCATTCGGATCCTTAATGTGAAAACTGTTGTCGGTGTCGGGTTGCGGGTTAAGTCCGCGGCGCTCCAATTCAGCCTTCACGGCATTCTTGTCCCAGTTCTCGATGGTGTACGCGATGTGATCGATCAGCGGCGGCGTGTTCCCTTCAGAGGCGTTGCGGGGAATCACAAACGTACTCGTGTCGCCAATGATCAGGTAGCACTGCTTGCCTGTATCCCCCACGACCTTCATTCCCAGCAAATCCGCATAGAAGTCTCGCGTCTTCGCGTAGTCGTTCACCCGGTACGAGATGTGATTGACCGCAACCGCCTTGAATCCCTTCGAGTTTTCTCCTGACGCTGGTGTTGCGCCCGCCGCGGCCGCCGCCACGACGGCAAGGCTCTGGATCAGTTGGCGTCGCGTCATCCTCCCGCGATCAAAATCGTCCAGCAGCTTAGCAATCATGTTTTCCATCTTCGTCCTCCACAAGAGCGGCGATGCGCGCCGGCCGCCGCACCCGAAAGTAGCACAGGCACTCCTGCCTGTGCGCTTGGTGTTCTTCCCAGCGTCACCCGCAAGCCAGCACCTGCAAGAATGTCTGTGCCACACGGAGATATCGCACCATCCAACTCCGCATCCAACAATCCCAGTCCCCGCCCCATTCGCGCAACAAACCGGTTGCCTTTCCCCGCAGCCCGCGTTAACATGCAACCCAGAGGTTGCGTAATGATGAGCGATCGTATCGAAAAGCGTATTGAGCTTGCGGCGCCGGTTTCGCGCGTCTGGCGTGCGCTTACGGATCACCGCGAGTTCGGCGAGTGGTTTCGCGTGAAACTGGATGGCCCGTTCGTGCCGGGCCAAGTCTCGCGCGGCCACATGACCTACCCCGGCTACGAGCACCTCAAGTGGGAGGCCGTCGTGCAAAAAATGGAGCCCGAACGGCTCTTCTCCTTCACCTGGCACCCGTACGCCGTCGACCCCAACATGGATTATTCCAAGGAACCGTCCACACTCGTCGAATTCAGCCTGGAAAAGACCGCCGCCGGCACATTGCTTGTGCTCGCTGAATCCGGCTTCGACAAAATCCCCAGCAACCGTCGCCTCGAAGCATTCCGCAAGAACGACGGCGGCTGGACAGCGCAAATGAAGAACATCGAGAACCATGTCGCACAAACGTCATAGCCGCATCACCGCCCAACACCAGGCTCATGCGCCCGTCTTCGCCGCGCTGGGGGACGCCACGCGACTGGCGCTGGTTGCGAAGCTTTGCGGTGGTCCGCCGCTCTCGATCTCTCGGCTAACGGCGGGCTCCAAGCTTACCCGGCAGGCGATCACCAAGCATCTCCGAGTGTTGGAGAGCGTAGAAATCGTGCGCTGCGTCCGCGCCGGTCGCGAGAGCCTATTTGAATTCGATCCGGAGCCGATCGAAGGACTCCAGAAATACCTCGATCTCGTCTCCGAGCAGTGGGATCAGGCGCTATCCAGGCTAAAGTCGTTCGTCGAAGGCTGAATTGTCATCATTGCTGATTTGGCTCGTGCGCGAACAGCGAATTCTCTCGGTGCGCCTGCGTTGACTTGGCCGTGAGCGCATCCTAAGATGAGCGCTGCCCATGCCAGAATCCCAGCCTCTCATCAGCCGCACAATTTCTCATTTTCGCGTCATCGATAAGCTCGGTGGCGGGGGCATGGGCGTTGTCTACAAAGCCGAGGACGTAACCCTGCACCGATTTGTCGCCCTGAAGTTTCTTCCCGATGAAGTAGCCAGAGACCCGCAGGCGTTGGCTCGCTTCCAGCGTGAGGCCCAGGCGGCCTCCGCCCTGAACCATCCGAACATCTGCACGATTTACGAAATTGACGACCAGCACGGCGAAGCCTTCATCGCCATGGAGTTTCTGGACGGCGTGACGCTGAAGCACACCATCGCCGGGCGTCCAATGGAGACCGAGCTGATTCTTTCGCTCGCCATCGAGATTGCTGACGCGCTCGATGCTGCCCACGCCGAAGGGATCACTCACCGCGACATCAAGCCTGCCAATATATTTGTCACCAAGCGCGGCCATGCCAAGGTTCTTGATTTTGGCCTGGCAAAACTGACGCCGGTCGGCGGCAAGGCGATCGAAGCGGCGGCAGCAACAGCACAAGAGACGGCGCTAAGCGAGCAGCACCTCACCAGCCCGGGCTCCACGCTGGGCACGGTCGCTTACATGTCTCCCGAGCAGGCCAAGGGGAAAGAGTTGGATGCACGCACCGACCTTTTTTCATTTGGCGTGGTGCTCTACGAGATGGCCACGGGCGTACTGCCCTTTCGAGGCGATACCTCCGCGTTAATTTTTCAAGCAATTTTGAGCCGCGCGCCGGTGGCTCCCGTCCGCGTGAATCCTGACGTGCCCGCTGAGCTGGAACGAATCATCAACAAGGCGCTCGAAAAGGACCGCGAGCTGCGCTACCAGTCGGCGGCGGATATGCGGGCGGACCTGAAGCGGTTGAAGCGCGAAACCGAGTCGGGACGCTCGGCGGTCATGGAAGCGCAAGAAGAAGAGGAAGCCGTTGCCGCTGCACCTCAGGCGCCATCGAGTTCGGCGAAGCAACGCAAAGTTGACTCGAGCCCCGCGATTGCCGCGCAGACCGCTGCCGCCGCGCCCGCCGGCGGCAAAATCCGCAGCTTGCTACTCAAGATCGTTGTCCCGGCGCTGGTGGCGCTGGCGGCCATCGCGTTGTCGGGTCTGCTGTTTTGGCGGACACACGCCAATCGGCTCACCGAAAAAGATTTGATTCTTCTCGCCGATTTCACCAACACCACGGGCGACGCAGTCTTTGATGGAACTTTGAAAACCGCGCTTCAAGTGAGCCTCGCCCAATCGCCGTTTCTCAGTCTCGTTCCGGAGCAGGCCACGCGCGACACGTTGCGGCTCATGGACCGGCCGCCGGACACAAAAATCACGCCGGAGATCGCGCGCGAGATCTGCCAGCGGCGCGGCGTGAAGGCCATGGTCCACGGCTCGATCGCGAGCCTCGGCAGCGCGTATGTGATCACACTCGCCGCCATGAACGCCGCGAATGGAGAAACCATCGGCCAGGAGCAGACTCAGGCGGCCAGCAAGGAAAAGGTGCTGGAAGCTTTGGGGCATGCGAGCACGGATTTGCGTGGCAAGCTCGGCGAATCGCTGAGCTCGATCCAGACATTCGACAAACCCCTTGTAGAGGCTACGACCACTTCCCTCGAAGCGCTCAAGCTCGAAACCGAAGCCGCTGCGCTGAACAATAATGGCGATTTCCAGGGCGGCATCGCACCAGCCAAGCGCGCGATTGAGCTGGACCCCAACTTCGCCATGGCGTACCGCGGGTTGTCCGTTGAGTATTTCAATCTCGGCCAAAGCGAAGTCGCCCTACAATACATGAAGAAGGCTTTCGAGCTGAAAGATCGCGCCAGCGAGCGGGAGAAGCTGGCCATCACCAGCGATTACTATCAATATTCCGGTCAGGTGGATAAAGCGATTGAATCGTACGAACTCTACAAACGCACCTATCCGCGAGATAACCGGCCACTCGTTAATTTAGCCGTGACCTATCTGCCTCTGGGGCAATGGGACAAAGTGCTGGAGAACGCTTTGGAAGCAAACCAACTCGCTCCCGATAATTTCAACGGCTACTCGATCGCCAGCTCGGCCTATGCCGCAATGAACCGGATGGACGATGCCAAAGCCATCCTTGTGGCAGCGCAGCAACGCCACCTGGGCAGTATTTCGATTCACGAGGAACTTGGGACCCTCGCCCTGGCAGAAGGAGACTCCGCAACCCTTGAAAAGGAAGACGCCCTCGCAAAAGCAACCCCGCAAGGGATCTATGACTTGCTCCAGCGCGATGCCAATCTTGCGGGGGCCCGCGGTCAAGTTCGCCGCACCGGAGAACTCTACAAGCAGGCCAACGAGAAAGCGCAAGCGCTCGGCCTGGGCGACAGCGTTGTGAATAATTCGGCTCAAGTGGCCCTGGTGACAGTTATAGCCGGAGAGAGGACCGGCGCCATTGCCGAGGCCGGCGCCGTGCTGAAGCAATCGCAAAGCCCGATTGCCCTGATGTCTGTCGCGGACATTTATGCTCGCGCGGGCGAGGACGCTCAGGCCGAAAAACTTGTGGCGAGCGCCGCCTCCGAACGCCCGGACGATCAGTTCATTCAGTCCGTCTACGCGCCCCTGATCCGCGCGGTGATCGCCATGAATCACCACGACGCGCAGAAGGCCCTGGAACTCCTGAAAGTCGCACAGCCGTATGACGCCGGCAGTACTGAACCCCTGTACACCCAGGGGAGCGCGCTTTTGATAGCGGGCCGCGGTGCGGAAGCGGCGCAAGAGTTTCAAAAGGTTCTCGCCATGAAAAATGCCTACCCAACCGACCTATTCATGGCGTACGCGCAACTCGGACTCGCGCGCGCTTATGCTCTCGACCCGGACAAAGCAAAAGCCCGAGCTGCGTATCAGAACTTCTTCGTGCTGTGGAAAGACGCCGACCCCGACGTTCCTATCTTGAAAGAAGCCAAGGCGGAGTACGCGAAGCTGCAGTAGCCCATCCGCGTTTCCGATCTCGCTCCAGTTGATACGGCACTCAAGTAGCACAGGCACTCTTGCCTGTGCGCTCCTGTCTTTCCAATGCTAGCCGAAAACCAGAACAGCTAAGAGTGGCTGTGCCACACGTGGCTTTCGCAGTCGCAGTAGCGCAGGCACTCTTGCCTGTGCGCCCGTGCTCTTCCAGCGGCAGCGTGCTGCGGTTCGGAAAGGTCTGAACGGCCGTCAGACAAGCCGCCATACCCTCCCTCATAAGCCGCAGGTTCTTCGGTCTATGATTAAGGCTGCGTGAGGAATCGCAGGATTTCGCGCATCAGCCGGTCTCCCTGGTCTGTCGCGAATAAAAACTGCGCATGCGCGGAACCATCGAGGATGATCAACTCTTTCGCGCCCACAGCCTTCTCGTAATTCGCGCGAATCTTCGGCAGCCGCGGTCCGTCATCGTTTGCGTCGTCTCGGGCCACGATGAAGAGCTTGCGGCCCTTCATTTTTTCCGGCGGGCGCTCGGTCCACGCTGCCAGCAAGACCAGCCGAGCGATTTCACCCGGCTCAGCGTCAATGGAGGCATCCGCGGCCGCCTCGCCCCCAAAGCTTGCCCCGACAACCGACACGGTCTTCGCGCCGGTGGCACGCAGGTAGCGGACTGCGCCCAACACGTCATACTCGACCCCGTCATCGCCGGACTTAGATTGTGGTCCATGCGACTGGCCGCGCCCGCGGAAGTCAATGGCCAGCACGCGAAGTCCGGCCTTCACCAGCACCGGCGCCTGCTTTTCCCAGCTCTCCTTCTTGAAACGCCCTCCGTGCGCCAGCACCACGCCGCGCTCGCCCTTGCCATAAAAATCGGCGTAGACGACGCCCCCGTCCGGAGTGGGAAACGAGACATGCTCTTGCGCCACAGCGAACCCCGGCAAAAGCAGAGTCGCTAGTACCGCTCTCACGATCAGCATCGTGCAATTCCACCGCAGTGCAAAAAAGGTTCTAATCACAAAAATGGAACCTAGCCCTGTGGACCAGCGGGCAATGTAGCTTCGCTCGTAGGGTGCAGGGTTAGCGGCTCAGTCCGTGCCAGAGCTCGAAGATCTCAGCACCGAGTCCCGCGAGCATCTGTGCTGCCTTCGGACCCGGGTCTCCATAAACCTCGAAGCCGCTGATGTTCGACGTCCCGAGGAGTTTCGGCACAAGTTCCTGCACCACCGGCCCCGTCAAGTGCGCCAGCACAGCATTCGCATCCACATACGTTTCGACGAGCCGGCAACGCCTGCGATCACCACTCAAACACCAATCGTACCCGAGGGTGCCCGGTTCCCTCTGGCTGCCCGCGATCATCGCCTGCGCAATACTTTCGAACGTATCGAACTTCCCCGCGTTAATCGTCAGATCGACGGTGAAACGCACCATATGGTTGACCATTCCTGACTTCTCCTTAATGGCTCGCACGACGACTTGAGTCGGAGGCGCCATGTGTCGTCAGCTCAGTGAAATCTATGCGGGTCGTACGCCAAATCCACCAGCCCATCCCGATAATCAATCTTAATATCCAGCATCCGCAGCATTCCAAACCCGAAGATGCCCGAAATCTCCGTCCCAAACCCGTTGCTCGTGTTCGTGATATCGAACGTGATCAGGTCATGGCGATCCTGCTTCAGCCGCCCAAAGTGCAGCACCACTTGGTCCGCGGTATAAACTTTGCTCACTTCCCCGCTCAGCCCTTTGATCGTCATGTTACTGTCGCCCGTCACATGCGTGAACTGCTTCGCCGTCACGGGCGAAATCGTATCGTCAAACGAGCCGGTATCAATCAGGAAAAGCCGGTAGGGCGTCTCGTTCACGCTCGTCGGAATCAGCAACGCATGCCCGATACGAAAAACCTGCGAATACGCCTTCATCTCCGGCGGTACATAGCGGTCGTGTAAACCCGCCACGCTCGAAGACTCCGATTGCAGCGCGGTCTCCGTAACTGGCTGGTCCGGAACCGGCGGCAATGGGCTGAGCTTGAACTTCGCATCCGGAAAATCCAGGTCCACCAGGAAATCTTCGAACACGTCCGCGCCGATCAAGCCGTCGTCTTCGAGCGCGGACTTCCGGTCCACCACATCCACATAGCAGCCCTGAAATTCCAGATCGCCGATCTTGATCGAATCGGCGATGCCGATGTACCCGCCCGCGCCGAGTCCTTCGCCGATGCCGTGAACCTCCTGCCTGACGAGGGGCTTGATTCCCGCTTTCTCAGCCATTTTCCGGTCCACCAGGATTCCCGATGCGCCCGTATCGAGCTGCAGGTTCGCGGTCGCGCCATTCAGCTTCACCGGCAAGCCATATCCGCTGATCCGGCTCTCCATGTCCATTCCCACAGGATCGAACTTCGCTTGCGTCGAACTCACCTTCGTCACCAGCCGGCAAGAATGGTTGGAGGCGCTGGCCTCGTCTTCCAGCACCACGAGTTCGTGCTCCAGATTCTCGCGGTGCGCGGCGTCGTCGTTGCTCTGGGCGCCCAGATACGCCTTCAAGTATTTCAGGCGGTCAGCCCCGCTGAGCGTCGCCACCCAGGCCCTTTGAATATCCGGGTCGGCCGGGTCAAGCGTGTGCGCGGCATTGATGGACGATCTCGCGCTCTTATAGTTCGACGTAGCTGTGTAGATACGCGCCAGCCCGAGATACGCCCGCGCATCCGCCGTGCAAGGCGCGCGAAACGCGGTCTCCGCATCGTTAAATTTCCCTTGCCGGTAATAGACTTCGCCCAGCGCGACAACTGCGGGCGCGGCGTTCGGCGTCAGCGTATTCGCTTTCTGCGCCGCGTCAAACGCTTCTGATACTCTGTGCTGCTTCATGTACACGCGCGAAAGTCCCGCGTAGGCGTACGGCGCCGCGGCCTTATCGCCGCCGGCAATCACGGAGTTGTACGCCGCAATCGCCGCATCAAATTGTCCGCTGCGATAATTCTCGAGAGCGGTCGCCAATGTTTCGGCCGCCGGGCCTCTTGGCGCGGGAGCAGTTGCACAGCCGGCATCCACGTCGGCTGGCGTCTTCGCAGTTGCCTGCGCAAAAGCCATCGGCGCGATGGCGCAAACCAAAACAAGACAACCAAAAACTCGATCAAAAGAGCTGGGCATAAACCCTTCCTGAAGGCACCTCGAGCGGCGCATTTCCACGATAAGAACAGAAAAGCATTGCCAAACAACCATCCGAAGCGGATTCTCCGCAATGATTCCTATGCTGTCAATAGAAGCCTCGGAACGAATGACAGCTTCATCAACAATTCGCCGCGTATGCCACTGCGCGCCCGTCTACGAAGTTCTCTTGATGGCGTGGAAGATCAGCGTATTGCCCCCGGTGAGGACGGCGTTGGAGTTCAGCTCGCGGGTCCAGCGCTCGCGCTTCTTTGCCTCGGGAACTGTAAGCGCGAGCAGCTTGATCAGCAGCGTGATGGGAGCGTAGAGCCAGAGGCGGGGCTTCCTGCGGTCGCGATACGCGCCCTGCACCTCGAAGCCGGACTTCTCCAGGCTGAAGCGCAGCTCCGAATACGATATCGGGTTCATGTGCAGCAGCACTTCATCGCGGCCACCGGCGCGCTCGCGCGTGGCCGCCACGTGTTCGCGCGAAAGCGGCTTGAAGTGCGAAGTGTAGCCGAAGAGCAGCAACTTGATCCGCTCCTCGATATTCAGCATGTTGGGGGTGCTGACGACAAGATGTCCGCCGGGCTTGAGCACACGCGCAAACTCGCGGATCGCTTGCTGCGGATTCTCGATATGCTCGAGGCCTTCGACGCACGTCACGTAGTCGAATTCCGCGTCGCCATAAGGCAGCGAAGCGCTCAAATCGCCGCGGCGAATCTCCACGCCCTTCAGGCGGAAGATTTCCGGATAGAGATCGCAGCAATGCACGTCAAACCCGGCGGAGAGGAACCGGGCGGCGAGGGCGCCCTCCCCGGCAGGTACGTCGAGCAAGCGCCCACGCGGCAGCGGCGCCAGTATCGCGAATACTGTCTCGTGCGTGCCGGGACGCGCCAGTACGCCCGGTGCAAGAGTCGCGGCCGGACGCTGCGGCACGGTCACAAAGTATTCCTCATCGCGCGGCACGATAGCACGATTGCGTAGATGCGTGGGATCAACCGCGGTGTGGCTTGGAGAGGTCTGCGTGGCGGAAGCAATCGGTGGCGTGATCGTTCACCATTCCGGTGGCTTGCATGAAGGCGTAGCAGATTGTGGAGCCGACAAACCGGAAGCCGCGCCGCTTCAGCTCCTTGCTCATCGCGTCCGATTCTGGCGTCGTGGCGGGAACCTTCTTGCGGTGCGTCCGGCGGTTCTGGCGCGGAGCATGGCCGACGAATTGCCACACGAACCGATCGAACGAGCCGAACTCCTTCTGCACGGCGAGAAAGGCGCGCGCGTTCGTGATGGCTGAGTCCATCTTCAGGCGGTTGCGAATCAGGCGAGCATCGGTCAGCAACGAGCGCAGCTTGCGCTTGTCATACTTCACGACGCGCGCGGGATCGAAGCCGTCAAACGCTTCGCGATAGGCATCGCGTTTGCGCAAAACAGTTTCCCAGCTCAAACCCGCTTGGTGTCCTTCGAGGATTAGAAATTCAAAGAGGGCGCGGTCGTCGTGCAGCGGCACTCCCCACTCGAGGTCATGGTAGCGAGCCATTGGCTCGCTCTTGGCCCAGTGACAGCGCCGCTGCTCGGGACGCGGAGGCAAGGAACCGCTTATTGCGTTGCCGTAGCGCCGACGTGACGCTGCAGCGCCTTTTCGATCTGATCTTTCGGGACCGCGCCGACAATCTGTTCGGCGACTTTACCGTCCTTGAACACAAGCAAGGTGGGGATCCCGCGAATGTTGTACTGCCCTGGAGAATTGACGTTCTCGTCCACGTTCATCTTAACGACCTTCAGCTTGCCCGCGTATTGCGTGGCGAGCTCCGCCACCGTGGGCGCGAGCATCAGGCAGGGCCGGCACCAACTGGCCCAGAAATCCACCATCACAGGCTGCGTCTTGCTAGCCTCGATAACTTCCGCCTGAAAAGTGCTGTCGCTGACGGCCGAAACATTTTCAGCCATGGAACTCCTTTCCCTTCGGATGGGCCACGCCGGCCGATCCGCTTCTTACACCGGCATTAGATGTTGACGCCAAATGAAGGTTTCGAGCCTTCCTAGCTACCTCATAAAGCTGGGCATATTCGCCGGCCGAGGCGCGCCACGAGAAATCCTTGGCCATGCCGTTGGCCTGCAACTTCTGCCATGCCGGGTTGTTGCGATAGGTGGCGAGCGCTTCCCGGATGCATCCCAGAAGCGCTTTGGCCTCATACGGCTCAAACTTAAAGCCCGTCCCCTGCCCGGTGTTGGCGCTATACGGTTCGATTGTATCATCGAGGCCGCCCGTGGCCCGAACGACGGGAACGGTGCCGTATTTCAGGCTGTAAATCTGGTTGAGCCCGCAAGGCTCGTAGCGCGAGGGCATCAGGAACATGTCCGCGCCGGCCTCAATCTTGTGCGCGATGGTGTTGTCGTAAGCGACCTTCACGCCGACCTGCTTCGGATACTTCCCCGCCAGTTCGCGGAAGAGCGCCTCGTATTGAGGCTCGCCGGCCCCGAGCGCGACAATCGTGACGTTTTCCTTCACCAGGTTTGGCGCGATCTCTTCAATCAGATCAAAACCTTTTTGCGCGGCGAAGCGCGACACGATGCCGATCACCGGCCGCTTGAGGTCCGAAGTATCGAGGTTGAATTGCTCGAGCAGATCCTTCTTGCAGGCTTTCTTGCCGCTCATGTCCTTGGGCGAGTAGCGCGCCGCGATCAGCGTGTCGTTCTCAGGACTCCAGATCGAATAGTCCACGCCATTCAGGATTCCGCGAAGACGCGAGGCGCGGTTGCGGACGACGCCATCGAGTCCGTGGCCATATTCAGCGGTTTGGATTTCCTGCGCGTATTTCCGGCTCACGGTGGTGAGGTAATCCGAATAAACGAGCGCCGCCTTCAGGAAATTCACCTTGCCGAAGAACTCCATCGCATCCATGCGGAAGAGGTTTTCGGGCAGGCCCAGATCGGCGAGTGTGTCGCGTGAGAAAAGGCCGTGGTAGCCCATATTGTGAATGGTGAAGACGACGGGCACACCGCGCAGCAGCGGGTCAGGTTCGTAGAGCGTGCGCAGCAGCACGGGCACCAGCGCCGATTGCCAGTCATGGCAATGGATCACGTCGGCGGGCCAGACGTGCTTGGCGACTTCGACGGCGGCGCGGCTGAATTCGCCGAAGCGCTCGGCGTTGTCAATGTAATCCTTGCCGCGCTCGCCGTAGAGCTGGTCGCGGTCGAAGTATTCGGGATCGTCCACGAAAAAATAGCGGACACCGGCAGCCACCGTGCCATCGGCGATGGCCGGGAAGCGGAGGCGGTTCCCCATAGGAACGGTGAGGCTGGGCATGACGATCGCGGTGGCTTTGGTGTTGCGGTAGCGCGGCAGAACGACCGCGACCTCGTGTCCCAGCTCGACCAGCGCCTTGGGCAGGGCTTCGACGACGTCGGCAAGACCGCCGGTCTTGGAAAACGGTAAGCCTTCGGATGCAACAAACAGAATTCGCATAGTTTGGGGTGTCCGCGGAAACGGTAACGGAGGGTATCGGCGGCGTCAAGGAAAACGGCGGTGGAAAAGTGCGAGGTAGGGACGGGCAGCGCGTCCAAAGCCCCTAGACCTTGCCTCCTAGCGCCCGAATCGCGAGTTTCGAGTGAAAATTGCCGGTTTACCCCCACCCCCCCGCCGTTTTCTCGTAAATACGGCAGCAGCTCGACTTACAGCGTTCGATATGCGCAAGCGACACAAGGCAAAGCACTTAAGAATTGCTCATTTGGCGAAAATGCGAGCCCGATGCTGAAAAGACGGCACTTAGAGACACATCTTGTACCGCAACGCGCGCTGATATGCGCCTGATACGTTGTGCGAACCCTGCTTCTGGACCGCGGTTCGATTGAATTCCGGGAAGACCCGTGCAAGAATTCCGCTAATTTATCTTGATGATGACATAAGGTCGTGTATGTGTTCAATGGTACTCAGAGCCCGGTGGACTCGGTTTGATTCTGGCGAGAATCGGAACTTAGGATGGTTTCTGAATCGAAATATCAACGCTAGCTGTACCGTGAGATAGCAGGAGCTCAGTAATTTGCTGCCCTTGTTGAGGCGGAGCGGGAGACAACGAAAAGTCAAATATACAGTTCTCGAAGTGGAGCGTGTTTCCAGAGAAAGGGACGACTTGCTTCGGCCTGTCTCCTACTCGCACTGCCAAAGGAAATTTGTTCAAAGCCACGATTAAATTGATGCTGCCTGCCCGGTAAACAATCAGGCAATGTTCAAAAGTTAGGAAGGGCGCGGTATGGGTTATCAGAAAATTTATCTTCGCATTGTCTTTCGCAGAATCTAGCGTCAAGCGACAGTTTTCGTATGTACTGCTACTAACACTAGCCGTGGTGGGTGTGGGCACGGCTGTAATCTTCATGGGAGTTGGCTCCCGATCCGTGCAATCGGGGACGTTCACCCCTAGGGCCGGCACCGCTGACGAAGAACGGTAACTGATAAATTCCGCTGCCGTGGGCCAAAACCCCGGAGCGCCCTCTGCCGCCACTAACCTTTGTTGAAGATCGTTGAGCACGCCTGGAGCGACCTTCGCCCCTTGTTGTTTGGCCGTTGCGATGGCGGAGCCTAGGTCTGGAAGCGTTGCCTTGAAATCGGAAAGAGGAAGCGAAGCGTGGTTTGTAAGAGCCTGCTTCGCCAAATCTCCCTTGATCGTGTCGATGTCACCTCGCATGTCTCCTAAATCGCGTGTAGTATTGGTTTAAAATGCCGCTTCTTTTCCGATACGAGCGGTCGCTTGATAAAACGTGACAGCCGCGATTCCGAGCAAGGCCAGGAAGGCCGTGATGATCGTTCCAGCGATGCCCCACTCGCGCACGAACTGTGCTACTCGCCGCCAGCCGTGCGGCTTGAACTCGTCGGCGGCTATAGCAATAGCCTTTTCAACCTGACCTGCTATTTCGTTCGTTAACCACTTCCTATCGTCGGCGCGGATTTTCATGTCTTCGTTAGAATCTTTGCGCACTAACACTCCGAGCACCGGTTAGGTGCCAACAAGCCCGACTACCGATCGCGGTCCCTCTTTTAGGTGGCGATCTTAGCACCGCCAATGTCTTTCAGACCCGACATATTCCGCTTCGGTTCACCAAGCCACCATGGCTCGGTTGACGCGCAAATAAACTCTATTATACCACTCCGTAATTGCTCCCTCGTGTCAATTGTCGCCGCATTGGACTGTGCGCGCGCCGCGTGCTTTGCGCTGTTTGCAAAGGGATACGTGTTCGGATTCCCTCCTTGAAGAACCGTCTCGAGCGCCGTTATGGACAGCGCCATCTGTATTTCATTACGGGCAGTTTGCTACCGTGACTTGGCCGTTGATGGGATGAAGACGAGGAGAGATTCAAAAGAGTCAAAATCCGCACCCTTCAAAGAACGAGGAGTGCGGCACCCTGAAAATCAAAAGCTCACCTGGGCAGCGTAGAAGGGTCGGCCACCCGCCTGGTCGACACTTCTTCACAGCGTCACGCATGGTCCGCTACTCACCGCTAAGCAGCCGTGTGTAGCTAATTGGGAGAGATTCAAAAGAGTCAAAATCCGCACCCTTCAAAAGACGAAGAGTGCGGCACCCTGAAAATCAAAAGCTCACCTGGGCGGCGTAGAAGGGTCGGCCACCCGCCGGCACCCGCAGTTATTGTTCAACGGTGCGAAGGAGGGGACCTCAGTGTACAATCTTTGCAGTTTTCGAAGTCAAATTGGAAATTCTGGCGAATAGGCATGAGCAGCGGACGCATCCCTCAACGCGGTGAGATCGCTCCTGATTTCGAGCTGCTGGATTCGACGGGAGCACCGCGCACGCTCGCGCAACTCGTAGCCGAGCGCCCGCGCGTCTTGATTTTCTACCGCGGTCATTGGTGACCGATGTGCCTCCGCCAGTTGGCGGAGTATCGCGACCATGCCGCGGCCTTGCGAGATGCGGGATTCGATCTGGCGGCTCTCGTCGTGGACGAGCCCGCGCGCGCCGAAGCCGTCCGCCAGCAGTACGATTTGCCGTTTCCGATCCTGTGCGACACGCGCCGTGAAGTGATCGAGGCCTGGGGCGTCATCAATCGCAAGGAAAAAGGCGGGATTGCCGAGCCGGCGGTGTTCGTTCTCGATCACGACCGCCGCGTGCTGGCCGGCTCCGTTGACGGCGAATTCAATCGCGTGGGCGCACCCGCACTCCTCGAGTATCTTCGCAGCCGCGGCGCGGCTGCAAACTCACCCGCTCTGCGCAGACATTTTGTGTTCGCCAGACTCGGCGATTGGTGGCGCGCCGTCCGCGGCGCTCTCCGCTTCGGCGTGCGCTCGCCGCGTTAGCACAGGCACGCGCCGATGGAGTTCTTGGGGAAGGAACCAAGGCAGGGCCGAATAGGAAGAGTTTGTTCCGTTTTAATGTTAAGCCGCGAATGATTCGCGGCGTCCGTTTAGACTAGCAGTCTAGCCTGCTTAATTCATGAGGGCTGAGATTTTGTTTGGGGAGACAGTTGGTCGGGAGAGATTGCGCGATAAGAGGGGTGAGCAGGGCGAGAGCATGCGAGCCAAGAGCGTACGAGTGGCA
>Ga0182024_10001056_pt1 | contig 71522 bp, 60 predicted proteins | sample P32metaG_FD_120480 | JGI IMG/M metagenome (GOLD analysis project Ga0182024, IMG submission 120480) | Permafrost microbial communities from Stordalen Mire, Sweden - P3-2 metaG (Illumina Assembly) | ecosystem: Environmental > Terrestrial > Soil > Wetlands > Permafrost | place: Sweden: Stordalen...
CAAGTATTGGGTATCTGTTACCAGTCAAAATGGATGTACGGCAGCGGATACTGCATATATTTCTACGTTTGGATCTATTCCATCTCACTTTCTTCCCCGAGATACAACAATATGCCAGTTCGCCAAATTAACCATTCAGCCTACATATGCGTATCAAAATTATTTATGGAGTGATCAGTCTACAGCCTCAACTATTACCGTCAGTCAGCCTGGCCTATATCAGTTGCAGGTAACTGACAGCAACCAGTGTGTAGGAAGTGATTCCCTGTTGCTGGCTACAAAAGAATGCCTCCAAGGTTTGTTTGTACCCAATGCATTTACTCCGAATGGTGACGGCCTCAATGACGTATTCAGACCATTGTTATTTGGAAATATTACCAGATACAGGTTTGCTGTTTATAACAGATGGGGAGAAAAAGTATTTGAAACCCAAACCAGCGGTCAGGGTTGGGACGGAAAACAAAACGGAGTTCCTTTAGGAAATGGAGCATTTGTATGGTATTGCCAATATCAATTGGATGGACAACCGGAAACGACCAAAGAGGGTACCGTTGTATTGATACACTAGCTTTGTTTGACGACAGATTATTACTCTTCGTGATTATTATTTTAATGATCCACAACCTATGGACAATCGTAGCTTCCTTAACCCCTTTATTCAGGAGAATCGTATAAGAGGATAAAGCAAATAACTTAAAACAACACTCCATGATTTCCTTAAAGTTCTTCATTGCCGTTATTGTAACAACCATCTCTATTACTATAATTCAATGGTTTTTCGTTGGTTTTGTTTTTCACAAATATCAGGCGGTGACGCCCGCAGTTTGGCGCAAGGAAAGCAGTCGTTCCTATGCAGGCAGCACACTGCTTGCTTTAGTGTTCGCGTTTATGTTTATGGTAATTTTTTCTATTTGGAAAAACAAATACGGTGATATGTCTATGGCGGATGGGATAAAATTTGGTGCACTGTGCTGGATTACATTTGCCGTTCCCTTAGAAATTGGGTCGGCAATTTATGTGAATTATTCGCGCATGTTTGTAATAGGGAAAACGCTCAGTTCGCTTGTGGAATATATTATTGCCGGAGTCTTGGCAACCGCCTTATTATGAAACTGCCGGTTACAGGTTGGCGAACCCCGTTTCTCTTCACAGCCTTCAAAATATTTCTATGATTACGAAGATCATAATTTTGTTTATGGGTATAGTCGTGTTTGGCTGGAAGGAACCAAATCTTAAAAATAAAATGAAACCTATGGATCAGCGTTTAACTATAGTAACGATTGGCGTTAGTAACCTGCAGAAATTGACGGCATTTTATGAGGATAATTTTGGATGGAAGAAGACAACTTCCAGCAGTGCAGCGATTACTTTCTTCCATTTAAATGGAATTGAACTTGCACTATTCAACAGAGAGGAGTTGGCTAAGGATGCATCTGTTAGTGCCGAAGGGAGGGGATTTAAAGGCTTTACATTAGCATACAATACCAGAAACGAAAAAGAAGTTGATGATTTATTCAGGAGCCTTGAACAAAAGGGGGTTAACCTCATCAAAAAACCGAGCAAGGCTTCCTGGGGCGGTTACAGCGGTTATATGGCGGATCCGGACGGCAATTTATGGGAGATTGCATATCATCCTTTCCTGAAGCTTGACGTGAAGGGAAATACCACCGGTGAGTAAGAATAGCCCACTTAATTAGCACGGTTACGCTCCTCATTTATTGGGCACGGACCCTGCCGAAAACTATTTTGCCACAATTATCTTAATCACCAACTTCTTCACTGAACTGTCCCCTTCCGTTTTTATACCAGGCCGATGGGCCTGCTGCGGAAAGAAAAGAAAGAAAACGCCAGGTTCTGCTATATAATACTTTCCGTCTGATTCATAGTGCGCGATGTCCTTTACCTGGTCATAAGGTTCAGTAACCTTTGCCTGCGAAACATCGGCAACACCAATTTTTTCCTTACCCCTGATCACGTAATGCAAATCAGTATACTTCCGATGGGATTCCCACCTGGTTTGTTCCATGTCTTTTGGATTATACACACTGATGATAGCAAATACGTTCTCTCGTCGATCGGATAAGTTCCGGGTGAAAGGGTGTCGAGATCCTTTCGGCCCAGGAACAGAAAGGCTTTATCCCAAAGCATTTTATTTTTATGATATTGTTCCGCAAACTCCACGGAATTGACGGAAGGATGAGCGCCTGCATGCAAATCCTTTTTCCAGTCACCCGTCTGCATCCATTGGTTTGCTTTTTCCTGTGTCCAGGACTTACTATCCTGGTCCTGCGCAAAGCAGCTTAGAGTCAAAAGCCCAAAACCGACGAAAAGGGAAAACTTTTTTAAAGGCCGTTTTGTTATATCCGATTTTTTCATAAAGAATATTTGTACAAATAGAAATCGATTCAAAGTTAGCATTCCTTTCCAGTCAATCCACGGCCGGCTTCCTCTTAAAATACCAATAAAAAGGAATTCCGATGGCCGTCAAAAACAATCCGAATACAGAATTAATAATAACGGACTTACCCGACAGAAAGCTACGGATATCATTGTAAACAGTAATAACTACATATAAAACGGAAAATAAAATAAAAATAATAGGCAGGTATGGGTAACCCTTGAGCCGGTAAGGTCTTTCAGCCCCGGGCATCCGCTTTCGAAGGATAAAAATGCCAAAAGCCCCGAAACCATAATATATCCAGGTAATAAAGACAAACATATCAAACAGCATATCAAAGGATCCGATAAGCACCAATAACGATGACCAGACAGCCTGGACCCAAAGCGCATTTGCAGGGGTATGCCGTTTCTCATTAACCTTTCCGGTAAACGCAAAAAAGTTTTTCTCTTCACCCATGGCATAGATGACGCGTGCGCAAGGCATTACATTTCCGTTTGTCGACCCTGCGGTAGAAACCATCACTAACAGGGCAGCAAATCCGCCGCCGGCAACTCCCAGCACCAAATACAATGCATCGGAAGCCACCAGGGTGGAGTTTTTCATAATGTCAATCGGCAACACGTAGAGAAAAGCTTCCGTTGTTAAAACATATAAAATGATACAAATACCGATACCAATAATCAATCCGCGGGGAATATTTTTTTGAGGATCTTTAATTTCTCCGGAAACAAAACCAAGATTATTCCATCCATCATACGCAGCCAAAGCGCCGGTACTGGCAGCAATAAAAGAAGTAAGGACGACCCAGAATGAAGGGTCGAAACCAGCCGACACCGTTCGGAGATTTGACCATTGTCCTTTGCCGGACAAAAATATTGCGCCGACCAGGATAATCAGCGCAGCCACTTTCAATACGGAGAGGAAAACCTGGACAAAGCCAGAAGATTTAACGCTTCGGGCATTCATCCATGAAAAAATAAGAATCAAACCGATAGCTAATCCCTTTACTCCGATATTTTCCAACAAATAGAATTTACCGATCCCGGGGATTACCAATGGAATTGCCCGTTCAATATCAGGAGGAAAACGCGGAAGATGAAAAAAATATTCAGAATAGCCGGCAAACACAAAAGCTATACCGGCTATGCTTGCAGAATTGATCACAATAAATGATGCCCAACCATACAGGTATGCAAAAAAATTCCCATACATATGCCGGAAATAAATGTATTGTCCACCTGTTTCCGGAAATAGACAACCAATCTCGGCATTGATCATGCCGCCAAAAAGAGAAATAACGCCTGCCACTATCCAAACGAGCAACAACATCAGCGGAGAGCCCAGCACTGCAGCCATGGAAGCCGGCTTCATAAATATACTGCTGCCAATGATCGTCCCCACCACGATGGATACGGACGCCCACAGGCCCAATTTGCGTTCTAGTTGTGCCATGTCAGGTGTTGATGAAATCGGCGAGTATCCGGTGAAAATGATGTGTGCCTTTTTCCCGTGTCACAGAATACCGGCCCTGTTTATAAAATCGGGAGCGGGTGCCACGCTGCACATTTTCCACAATGGCCTCATCTTCCATTTCCACTCTATCGAGGCCCGCACCGGCGCCGGTATTCAACTTAGAAGCATCTAAAACATATGAAAAATAACAAACCCGGCATTCTTCTATGGAAACAGGTTCAACCACATTTACGGACAAACCCCAGGGATAAAAATTAAACATCATGTTTGGAAATACCCAGAAATAATAAGCAGCCACTTTCTTTCCATAATCCGGAGATGAGGGCGGCAAATCAAAGCAATCCCCGGCGCTTTTGCCCAGCCCCAGTTGAAGACTGGAATAAGGGAAAAATAACTCGGTAGCATATTCTCCAAAATCAATAACCGCATTTAATCCTGCATGCACAAACGGAATATGGAACCCTTCGAGATAATTCTCGCAATACAATGCCCAGTGGGCCTTTACCTGAAATGTACGCGAGCTTTCGGGTTGAAACCTGAACGCATCCAATGGCATCCAGCTTACCCTTTCCATCATATCCTTAAAAAAAAGATCAGGATCATGATCTTGATACATGGAAGTAAACAGCCATTGGTTCCATGAAAATAAATTCAACCTCCTTAAATTATCTTCTTCGGCCGGGAAATGGCGCACTTCCTTAAACTCAGGCATGGAAACAAACTTTCCATCCAGGGTAAACACTCGCCCGTGATACCGGCAGCGGAGCTGACTGAGCATACATGGTTTATCTGCAAGAATATTTCCCCGGTGTGTGCATACATTGGAAAGCAAATTCACCGAACCTGATTCATCTCTTGCTATTAATAGTGCCTCGTCAAGACAGTTTTGAAGTAAGGTAAAAGGATAAACTTCGCCGCTTTTGTTTACCAGCGCTCTGCTCCCGATAAATTGCCAGGAAGCCGCAAAGATCTTCTCTTTGCATTCTTCAAATATCTCCTTATCCTTATAGAATCCCGAATCCAGTGTTTTAGCTATGGAAATGTCAGGATCAACGAAATAATCTGGCATATTGATTTAAACTGGTGCACATTTGTCATTAACAGTATGAATGTAATATTTTTATGTATCATTCCCGACCCTGGAAAGAAACACAGCTAATCAGATCGGAAGTTTTTCTAATTTGTTCCCATTCTACCTAAAGACCAGTTTATGAAATGCTGCATTTTGCTCACCTTCATCACATGCTTAACAATATCACAGGGAAGCGCCCAAAAAAAGGGAGTCCAACGGAGCCGGGTAACCGAAAGCAGATCTTTTTATCCAGGAATACCGGCAGACTCAGAAGCTGTTTATTTCCTGCCCGGCAAATTTCCGATAAAGGCGGATGGATCCACGGATGTTTCCAAGCCCCTGCAGGAAGCCATTAATGAAGTGAAGCTCCAGCACAATTTCGGGATTCTTTTCATTCCCTCCGGGACCTACCTCATCAGCAAAACGATTTACATTCCAAGGGCCGTCAGATTGATCGGGTACGGGCGTACGCGTCCGGAAATTATCCTTGCTAAAAACTCTCCTGGCTTTCAATCGCCTGATTCTGCCGACAAGGGACTGGCCAGATACATGTTTTGGTTTACCAGCAGCGTCGTCAAAGCGGGGGAAGCGATTAACGATGCGGGTGCAGGAACTTTTTACAGCGCCATCTCCAATATCAACCTCAGCATTAGAGATGGCAACCCTTATGCAGTTGCGCTACGCGCCCATTTTGCACAACACAGTTTTATTTCCCACGTGGATATTCATATCGGGAACGGGAAGGCTGGTTTGTTTGACGTTGGAAACGAAATGGAAGACACCCGTTTTTTCGGAGGAACGTACGGGATTTATACAACCAAACCTTCGCCCGGCTGGCAATTCATGATGCTGGACACCTATTTCGAGGGTCAGCGTAAGGCAGCGATCCGTACCCAGGAAGCGGGATTAACCATCGTAAGGCTACATGCAAAAAACTGCCCGGAGGTGATTGAGATCAATCCCAATTACCACGAGAAATTATTCATGGAGGATTGCCACTTAGAAAATATCCGGGATGCGGCCATTACGGTGAGTATTGGTGAAAATACATCTAACCAGATTAGTCTTCGCCATATTATCTGCCAAAATGTTCCCTTGTTCCTCAGTTATCGCACAGGCGGAAAACCGGTGCCGGCCCCGGCCCCTCTTTACGAAGTAAAAAATTATTTACATGGTCTTCAAATGGACAGTATTCGTGCTGATCCCACCATCCATACCATTTCCGATATTGTTGTCTTAAATGCATTCCCTGATGAGGTAGTGACCGATATCCCGGAACTGCCTTTGATGGACAGCTGGATTAACCTGAAATCTTTGGGAGCCACCGGCGATGGTTTAACAGATGATACCAGGGCGATACAGCATGCGATAGATCAATATCCGAATATTTATGTCCCCCAGGGTTGGTACCGGGTAAGTGAAACGATTAAATTAAAACCCAATACCGTCCTAATCGGCTTATCCCCTATCGGAACTCAATTTATTCTGGCAGAAAATACGGCTGCGTTCGGAGGTTTCGGCCCACCCATGGCCCTCCTGGAATCCAGCCGTGGAGGCATGAATATCCTGAGCGGAATCGGCCTCTCCACGGGTGCCGATAATCCCAGGGCCGTGGCCTGCAAGTGGATGGCCGGAGCCGGCTCCATGATGAATGATGTAAAATTTATTGGCGGACACGGAAGTATGCAGAGGACCTGGAAGCAGGCCAGCCGGCAGCCGGAAAATAATTATCGCGGAAATGGCGCAGACCCGTCCTGGGATACACAGTATTGGAGCCTTTGGGTCACGGACGGCGGAGGGGGCGTTTTTAAAGATATCTGGACCGCCAACACCTATGCATCCGCCGGGGTTTATATTTCCAACACTTCAACTACCGGACATGTGTATGCGCTTTCGGTGGAACATCACGTGCGAAATGAAATCAGGTTTAACAAGGTATCCAACTGGAAAGTTTATGCCCTGCAGCTGGAAGAAGAGAGCCGGGAAGGCACGGAATGCCAGCCAATGGAAATCGAAGACTGCCACGATATGGTTTTTGCGAATCTTTACATGTTCCGGGTCATCCGCATCATCAGGCCCTTTCCTTATTCCATCAGGAACTGGGGTTCATCCCAGGTGGAATTTTTAAACGTGCATAATTATAGTCAGATAAAATACACGACCAGTGTGCCGCTGTACGATGTGAATTCCAATACGGAGGTGCGCCCCTGGGAATTCAACCGGCTCTTTATTGGGGCTTCTGGTACGGGCCGCAAAGAAAGCCGATGTGAAGAAGACGGCGTAGAAAAACTCGCCACCGGATTTGAGTTTGCAGAGGGAATATGCAGCGATAGCAAGGGTAATGTTTATTTCTGCGATTCCAGGTTGAGGCGCATTTATAAATGGTCTGCTGCTACGCAAACCGCCAGCCTTCTGGCCGATTATCACTGGGAGCCATTATCCCTTTCATGCGATAAAAATGACAATCTCCTCGTTGTTTTTAAGTATACGCCGAAACCCGGTTACCTGATCAACGGAAAGCCGGAAGTGTTTACGAATCCGCCAGATGCAGAAGGTACATCTTTCAGCGGCTGGGGTAATTCCGGTTTTGCCACGCTTGTATATTCCATTGATCCATCGAATCCGGATGAAACGATTCAGCTGCTGGAAAAGAAAAAGTTGGGTAGTATTGCTGCAGTTTACAAAGCGCTTTACCCCTCCCATCGCTGGCGTGATTCACATGATTTCAATATCATGGTTGTAAATAAAGCGGATGAATGTTTTGTGGCACCGGACGGAGTCACGATAATTCCAATCGTTTATGATCTGGCCCGTGCCGCCTGCCTTGTGCAGGCTTTTCCGGGTAAGCCAGTTTATGTGATCGATGAATATGATAAAAGAACAGTAAGGTTAGATGTGGATGATAATGGCTTTGTTTCGAATTTCCGGTATTTTGCAGAGAAAGGGGAATTTTCCATGGCAACGGATCCTAAAGGAAATGTATTCATCGCCGACGGCGAGATCTATGAATTTAATTCTGAAGGCAAACTACTAAGGCTTATTAAAACGCCCGAACCGCCGGCTACCATGGTTTTTGGCGAAGGAAATGATCAGGTTCTGTACTTTACAGGAGCAAACTCATTATATAGGATGAAATTCTAAATTCAAGCTTGCATGGTGACTATTATTGCCGTTGTGGGAAGCTCCAATACGGATATGGTAATACAGGCGGAACATTTACCTGTTGCCGGTGAAACAATTTTGGGGGGGCATTTTTTTATGAACCCAGGGGGCAAAGGTGCGAATCAGGCAGTGGCTGCCGCCCGGCTGGGAGGGCATATTATCTTTATTGCGAAAACCGGAAATGATATTTTTGGAAAGCAATCTGTTCAATTATTCAATGATGAAGGAATTGATACAACTTATCTTGTTTCAGATCCGGTAAATCCTTCAGGAGTCGCCTTAATCACGGTGGATAAAAATGCAGAAAATTGTATTGTGGTCGCCTCCGGCGCCAATGCTACCCTGAGCAAAAATGATATAGCGCCTGCCAAAGCGGTTATTGAACAATCGGGGATTGTTTTGATGCAGTTAGAAATTCCTATTGAAACCGTATGCTATGTTGCGGAAATAGCGTATGCCAAAGGAGTGCAGATTGTGCTTAATCCTGCTCCTGCCTGCCATTTACCAGAGGGGTTTTAAAAAAAATATCCATACTCACACCCAATAGAAGGGAAGCGGAAATGTTAACCGGGGTCAAACTCAGGAATATGGAATCAGCAAAACTTGCAGCAGAAAAAATAAAAGGCCTCGGCCCTGAAACGGTCATCATCACCCTGGGTCATAAGGGCGCGTTGGTACTACATGATAATAGTTTTACGCATGTTCCCGGGTTTTTGGTGAAGGCCATAGATACCACGGCTGCAGGTGATATATTCAACGGGGCCCTGGTGGTGGCTTTATCTGAGGGCAAAAGCGTAGTAGAGTCAACCCGTTTTGCCTGCAAGGCTGCTGCTATTTCAGTCATGAAACTTGGAGCACAATCGTCTGCGCCTTTCAAATTGGAAATAGACTCATTTGAATTTCCTGCGATGGAAAATAGCATTGGATGGGAAAGCGTTGAATAAAACTTAAAACCTTTTTAAATTTCTGTCATGAAAAAAATAATTACAACAACTCTTGCACTGGGTTTTTTGGTTATTGGAGCGGGCCAGCAAACCATCACCATGGCAAAAGATAAACTGCGGGATAAAATTAAAGGGGGATGGGCCGGACAAACAATCGGCGTTACGTTCGGAGGACCATACGAGTTCCGGTTTAACGGTACTTTTATCCAGGATTATCAACCCCTCCTGTGGTATGATGGTTACTTAAAAAAAACGATGTTGAACGATCCCGGTTTATACGACGACTTATATATGGACCTAAGCTTTGTGGATGTTTTTGAAAAGTATGGATTACAGGCGCCTGTGGATTCGTTTGCAAATGCATTTTCCCACGCAGGTTATATGCTATGGCATGCAAACCAGAGTGCAAGGTATAATATTCTGAATGGCATCAAAGCACCGGAATCGGGAAACTGGATAAATAATCCGCATGCAGACGATATAGACTACGAAATAGAATCCGATTATGCAGGCCTGATGAGTCCCGGAATGCCCAACACGGCCTCTGCTATCAGTGATAAGATCGGTCATATCATGAACTACGGAGATGGCTGGTATGGCGGAGTTTATATCGGAGCCATGTACACCCAGGCATTTATTTCTGATAATATAAATGATATTGTTCGTGACGCCCTGAAAACCATACCTGAACAAAGCAAATATTACCAGTGCATTCATGATGTAATTCAGTGGCACGAAAAATTTCCGGACGATTGGAAACGGACCTGGTTTGAAATTCAATGCAAATGGAGTAGTGATACGGGTTGCCCCGATGGTATCTTCACTCCCTTTGATATTGATGCAAAACTGAATTCCGCTTACGTTGTACTCGCCCTATTATACGGCAAAGGCGACTTCGGCAAATCCCTTGAAATAGCTGCGAGGGCAGGCCAGGACGCGGATTGTAATCCTTCCTCTGTGGGTGGGATCCTCGGCGCCCTGCTGGGGTACGATAAAATTCCCGCTTATTGGAAAATGGGCCTGAAGGAAGCGGAAGATATTGATTTTAAATACACGACCACTTCACTAAATAAAGTGTATGGAATCGGGTTAAAACATGCAATTCAAAATATCCAGGCAAACGGAGGTCACGTTACAGGTGATCAGGTAACTATCCTTATTCAGCAACCGACCGTTGTAAGGCTGGAACAGAGTTTCCCTGGTTTATTTCCAGTAGTCAGAAAATCTGTAGAGAACGGGAATATAAAAGAACTCTCATTTTCATTCGAAGGCACAGGATTCGTGCTCACAGGGGAAGCACAGAAAAAAGAAAAAGACGATAAAGATTATGTATTTGAAGCTGCTCTTTACATAGATGGGCAACTGGTTGAAACCGCAAAGCTTCCTACCAGTTTTACGACCAGACGGAATGAATTGTTTTGGAAATATCAATTACCTAATAATAAACATACGGTTACCATCCGGGTTCTTAATCCGGATGACCATTACATGTTAACTGCAGAAGAATATATTGTCTTCTCAGACAGGCCGGCTGAAAACAAAAACAACTGATCTAAACAAACGCATGTTCATTGTAAACAATTACTCAACGGCCATTATCTTTTGCATTCTAACCATGCTCTGCTGGGGTTCCTGGGCAAATACCCAAAAGCTGGCGGGTAAAACCTGGCGATTTGAATTGTTTTATTGGGATTATGTTATCGGCATCCTTGTCTTTTCTGTCATTTCCGCCTTCACGTTGGGAAGTACCGGAACGCAAGGCCGTCCCTTTCTGGAGGATTTGCAGCAGGCAGGCCAGACCAATATTATCAGTGCATTTCTAGGCGGCGTAATATTCAATGCTGCCAATATTCTTTTATCAGCGGCTATTGCCATTGCCGGAATGGCCGTTGCTTTTCCGGTTGGCATTGGTCTCGCATTGATTCTGGGTGTACTATTAAACTATTATGCGGCGCAAAAAGGAGATCCACGTTTTATTTTTACAGGCGTTGCCCTGGTTACCCTTGCGATTATATTCAATGCGATCGCTTACAAAAAGGTCAATAGCGGTAATACTAAAGTTTCTTCCAGGGGCATTTTGTTGAGCCTAGTGGCCGGCCTGCTGATGTCTTTTTTCTATCGCTTTATTGCTGCTTCCATGGACATCGAAAATTTTGAACATCCACTTGCTGGTAAAATGACCCCTTATACTGCCGTTTTTGTATTTTCAATGGGCATTTTTTTAAGCAATTTTATTTTCAATTCCATTCTTATAAAAAAGCCTTTTGCGGGCGATCCCACAAGCTATAGTGCATATTTCGGCGGAAAGTTGCGCACGCACCTGACAGGCGTGCTGGGCGGTCTGATCTGGGGTCTGGGTAATTCTTTAAACCTGATTGCGGCAGGGAAGGCAGGCCCTGCTATTTCTTATGGGCTTGGCCAGGGTGCTACCCTGGTAGCGGCGCTCTGGGGCGTGTTTATCTGGAAGGAGTTCAAACATGCAGCTAAGCCGGTAAATAAACTGCTGGTATGGATGTTTATTTGCTTTATTGCCGGACTGGGACTCATCATCTATTCAGGGAAGTAATAAATCCTTCCCATACTCAATCAAACAACTCCGGCTGATCCGGCTTCTTTTTTACGTCCCATTCCATGGTCAGTGTCTTGGTATAATCGGCGAGTTTGGCGCCAACAGCTTTCCAGCCCATGACATCCACCAGCTTTACTGTTTTGATTTTTGCTTTTCGAATCTGTGATCCCCTTCCGGATTGCACGATCAATACTGGCTCTTCTTCCGTACTGACTGTTTCAAGCCGGTTGCCCTCCCCTTCCTTAATGAAGAAGAATTTATTATGCAGTGAATTCGTCTCTATCTTAAACCGTTTGATACTATACTGTGCCTTTTCACTATCAAGATAAACTGCCGTGATAATTTTTTCAGGATCGAATCTTTCTATCAGCAGTATTTTGTCTGCATCGAAACGTTGCGACAGTTCCTGGTCGGTAATCTCATAATTTCCGTCAGCATAAATAACCAGGATGCGGTCTTCAGCCGCAAACTTTCCAATAAGGGTTCCTTTTTCTTCTGTATTCAGCCTCCCAAAAGTGTCGTCGAACCAAAGATCCCTTTTGTGCAGGGTGGCTTTGCCAGATTGTTTGAATTTCACCACCCTTATGGGGTATTTCGTAACCTGATTTCCAAGAGAGGTTCTTGCTTTGATCTCGAGGGACTCAAATTGAAAATCAAATTCCTTGTGACGGGCTGAGCAACCCGGGGTTAAGAAAATTCTCACCACTTCCGCTTCACCATTAGCATTCGCTGAGAAATAATGAACCTTGGATTTTTCTCCTTTCGCAATCTCATATTCTTTCTCCCGCGTAACCCCGGTAACAAAAAAACGCTTTGCATAACTAATACCGGTCTTCCCATCAACATAAATCATATTGTAGGTTGTTCTTTCATCATTTTTATGAAAAATGCCCACATAGACAATGTCCCTTCCGATAAATGATTTCTCTGCCACCTTCACGATCTTCATCTTGCCGGCCCTCGTGAAAGCAATGATATCGTCCAGGTCGGAAGCTTCCGTGACAAACTCATCTTTTCTTAGTCCGGTCCCGATAAATCCCTCCGCCCGATTTACATATATCTTGGTATTTGCCATGGCCACATGTTTAGCCTCAATGGCTTCAAAAGGCCGGATCTCCGTTTTACGTTCCCGGTTTTTGCCATATCTCTTTACCAGGTTTTCATAATAATTCACTGCAAAATCCACCAGGTTGTTGAGGTCGAATTTCACTTGCCTGATATCCGCTTCCAGCGAACGGATCTGTGCATTCAGCTCCTCAATATCCAGTTTATAAATTCTTCGAACGGGCTTCTCCGTTAGTTTAATAATGTCTTCGCGGGTAATATTCCTTTTTAATTGTTTGCGGAAGGCCTCGAAAGCCTTCGCTATCGCGACCAGCACCTTCTCCCAGGTTTCATGTTTCTTTTCCAGCTCTTTATAGATCTTCTCTTCGAAAAAGATTTTCTCAAGCGAAGTATAGTGCCATTTATCCTGAAGTTCGGACAGTTTGATCTCCAATTCGCGTTTCAACAGGCCCTTGGTATCATCAACCGATATTTTCAACAGGTCCTGAACGGATGGAAATTCAGGACGCTGTTTGTTGATTACGCAGGCATTGGGCGAAACGCTGATCTCGCAATCCGTAAAAGCGTAGAGGGCGTCGATGGTTATGTCCGGCGATATTCCCTGAGCGAGATCAATCTGGATCTCCACCTCCGCAGCGGTATTGTCGGTCACCTTGCGGATCTTAATTTTTCCCTGATCATTGGCCTTAATGATGGAATCTATCAACTGGCTTGTTGTTACACCAAAGGGAACATCTTTAATCAGCAGGGTTTTTTTATCGAGTTCCTCGATATGGACACGGACACGCAGTCTGCCTCCCCTTTTTCCTTCGTTGTAATTGACAACATCAATCATTCCGCCGGTTTGAAAATCGGGAACCAGCTCAAATTTTTTCCCTCTCAGGTGTTTTACTGCAGCTGCGCAGATCTCGCAAAAATTATGTGGAAGTATTTTTGTTGCTAGGCCCACTGCAATGCCCTCTGCTCCCTGGGCCAGGAGCAGCGGGAATTTCATAGGGAGCGTAATGGGTTCACTTTTTCTGCTGTCATAGCTGAGCTGCCATTCCGTAGTTTTGGAATTGAATGCCACCTCCAGCGCAAATTTGCTGAGTCGTGCTTCAATGTATCTGGCTGCTGCAGCATCGTCACCCGTACGAACGTCTCCCCAATTTCCCTGGGTTTCGATCAGGAGATCCTTCAGACCCAGGTTAACAATGGCTTCCCCGATGGAAGCGTCTCCATGCGGATGGTACTGCATGGATTGTCCGATGATATTCGCGACCTTATTAAGCCGTCCGTCATCCATTTCCTTCATAGCATGCAGAATGCGCCGCTGAACAGGTTTTAGTCCGTCTTGTACTGCCGGCACCGCTCTCTCGAGGATCACGTAGGAAGCATAATCCAGGAACCAGTTTCTATACTGACTGCCAATGCCGCTCTCATTGCTCAGGAAATCCTTGGTGGTCATGATGGTTGCAAAGATAATTAAGCATTCCTCAATAGCAACAGTCAATGCAAAGTGAAACGCAGACTTTGTAAACCGGCCTGAAGAAAACGAAGAAAGGTCAAATCAAGGGCCTTCTTTTTTTACTTTTGCTTTTTACTTTTTACTTACCTCCCCGTTTGCCCATTCGTCAACAATCCCTATATTCACCTCGGAATTACTGCTTTCTTCTATGAGTAAATATGCCGGACAAACACATGTTCTTGCAGCAGTAGACTGCATCATATTTGGATTCGACGGAGAAAATCTCAAAGTCCTTTTAATTAAACGGGTAATTGCTCCGGAAAAAAACAAGTGGAGTCTGATCGGCGGATTCATCAGCAAAGCTGAAAGCATGGAACAGGCGGCCTCGCGGATCCTGAAAAAATTTACAGGCATTGAAGGACTCTATATGCACCAGCTGCGCACTTTCAGTGAGCCCGAACGCGATCCTGTTGAAAGAACGATTTCCACCGCTTTTACCGCCCTGATCGACATCCACAAATATGAAAAACAAATCAGCAAGGAATACCACCCGGAATGGTTCCTTATCCGCAAACGGCCCTCGCTGATCTTCGACCATGACAGCATGCTGAAAATGGCCCAGCAGGAACTCCGGTACCAGGCAGCATCCCACCCTATCCTCTTTGAACTCCTGCCCGAAAAATTCACTGTACCCCAATTACAAAATCTCTACGAAGGCGTTTATGAAACCAGGCTCGATAACCGGAATTTCAGCCGAAAGGTTTTGTCTACAGAACTCCTCATCAAGTTGAAGGAAAAAGATAAATCCAATTCCAAAAAAGGTGCTTTTTACTATAAACTGAATAAGAAAAAATACAAAGCCAGTTTCCGGGCTTTTATGAATTTTATTCCAAATCCCGACAAATTCGTTTTATAGAAAGATCCCCATTCCTTATTTTTTTGCTGGCTGAAGAATGAAGTGTTAAATTGACATGAATTCCAATGACGGACGTGCATATGAAAGATGAATCCTTTGTTATCGGCGTTGATTTTGGAACCGATTCTGTCCGGACCCTGGTCGTAAATGCTGTATCAGGTGAAGAGATGGCTTCCAGCCTTTTCTATTACCCCCGCTGGAAAGCCGGATTATACTGCAACCCTTCGCTCAATCAATTCCGCCAGCATCCGAAAGACTATCTGGAAGGGTTGGAATATACAATCCGCGACTGTGTAAGCAAAGTGGGTGCGGAGATCGCCATGCGAATTAAGGCCATCGGCGTGGATACTACCGGGTCTTCACCGGTTGCCGTAGATAAATCCGGAACGCCGCTTTCCCTGCTTCCGGATTTTGCAGAAAATCCGAATGCCATGTTCGTATTGTGGAAAGACCACACGGCAGTAAAAGAAGCTGCACAGATTAACCGGCATGCCAAAGACTTTAATACTGATTATTTGCAATTTGTCGGTGGCATTTATTCCTCGGAATGGTTTTGGGCGAAATTATTACATGTTCTTCGTGAAGATATATCCGTGCGGAAATCCTGTTATACATGGGTTGAGCACTGCGACTGGATTCCATTTACGCTTACCGGAGGAACAGACGCGGATTTGATAAAACGCGGCGTGTGCAGCGCCGGACACAAGGCACTCTGGTCCGAAGCCTATGGAGGATTCCCGCCGGATGGCTTTTTTTCTTCCCTCGACCCGGTATTAAAGGGGTACGCCGCCAGACTGCCCGTGCATACATTCACTTCGGACAAGCCTGCCGGTACACTCAGCGTATATTGGGCGAATCAACTCGGCCTTTCGAGCGAAGTAATCGTTGCCGTGGGGGCATTCGATGCGCATATGGGCGCGGTGGGCGGACAAATTGAACCTTACTATCTCAGCAAGGTCATGGGCACTTCAACCTGCGACATGCTTGTTGCGCCGGAGGCAGATATTAAGGGGATCCTGGTGAAAGGGATCTGCGGACAGGTGAAAGGTTCCGTGATCCCCGGCATGATAGGCATGGAAGCAGGACAATCTGCTTTCGGTGATGCATATGCGTGGTTTAAGAATTTACTTTCCTGGCCGCTGGGGATTGCCCGTTCAAGGGCAGCAGAAACCAATGATCATGCACTTTCAGCCATCATTGAAGAAACACAATTGGAGATTTTGCCGGAGTTGAGCCGGCAGGCCGCCCGGCTCCCGGTTGATGAAAAATCCGAAATCGCGATTGACTGGTTCAATGGTCGCCGCACACCCGATGCCAACCAGGAATTGAAGGGAACAATCAGTGCATTAAATCTGGCGAGTAATGCTCCGGAGATTTTCAGGGCCGTTGCGGAAGCAACCTGTTTTGGCGCTCGTGCTATTGTGGAAAGATTCGTTAGCGAAGGTATTTCGGTAAAAGGGCTTATCGGACTTGGCGGCGTCGCTAAAAAATCGCCCTTTATCATGCAAATGATGAGCGACGTAATCAATATGCCAATCAGGATACATCGTTCAGACCAAACCTGTGCACTTGGTGCCGGTATGTTTGCTGCTACAGCAGCCGGCATATATAATCGGGTGGAAGAAGCTATGAAAGCCATGGGGCAAGGCTTCGATGCAAATTACTATCCCGATAAATCCAGATCTTCCTTGTATGAGAAAAGATATTCTGATTATAAAAGACTCGGAGAAGCCATTGAAAACCTTCCATTCCATAAGCATGACCAGTTATAAAACCATCCGGGAGGAAGCTTTTGAAGCAAATCGACAGCTGCCCGAACTCGGACTAGTGATTTTTACATTTGGAAACGTAAGTGTGGCAGACCACAAGTCGGCCGTATTTGCGATCAAGCCCAGTGGCATTCCCTATGCTGAACTCAGTCCGGAAAAAATGGTCATCGTCGATTTCGAGGGAAAAACAGTGGAAGGCACACTGCGTCCTTCTTCTGATACGCCCACGCATGCGGTACTTTACGGGCACTGGGAAAAAATTGGAGCAATTGTTCATACCCACTCCGTTTACGCAACGGCCTGGGCCCAGGCATTGCGCGATATTCCGATTTATGGTACCACGCATGCAGATTATCATACCAGCAGTATTCCCTGCGCTCCGCCCATGTCTGATGAAATGATCAGGGGCGATTATGAATACCAGACCGGTTTTCAGATCATCAATCACCTGAAAGAAAAAAACCTGGATTATGAAGATGTGCAAATGATCCTGATCGGGAACCATGCGCCTTTCACCTGGGGGCCGAATGCCGCCAAAGCAGTTTCCAACAGCGCTGTACTCGAATCCATAGCACATATGGCGCTGCTGACCGAACAAATAAATCCAAATGTGCAGGCACTTAAAGAGGCGCTGATCAGAAAACATTTTGAAAGAAAACACGGACCAGATTCCTATTATGGTCAATAATCAAGTAAACCCTTGTTATGGCAGATCTTAAAAAGCTGGAAATATGGTTTCTCACCGGCAGCCAGCATCTATATGGCGAAGAAACGCTAAGGAAGGTTGACCTGCATGCAGCTACCATTGCCCGTTTTTTAAATGACAGTAAACTTATACCTGTCACCGTGACATTTAAGCCTGTGGTGAAAACACCTGAAGAAATCGGGAATGCCTGTGCGGAAGCAAACAACAACCCAAAATGCATTGGCATAGTCACCTGGATGCATACATTTTCACCCGCCAAAATGTGGATAAACGGATTGAAAATTTTGCGCAAGCCCCTGCTTCATTTGCATACACAGTTTAACCGCGATATCCCATGGAGTGAAATTGATATGGATTTCATGAACCTGAACCAGTCGGCTCATGGCGACCGGGAATTTGGTTTTATCCTCAGCAGATTGCGTATCAATCGCAAAGTGGTTACCGGCCATTGGGAGGACAAGCAGGTGATTGCAAAGATCGGTGACTGGACGCGTGCGGCAGCCGGATGGCAGGACTGGCAGGGCGCGAAATTTGTGCGATTTGGCGACAACATGCGGCAGGTAGCGGTAACAGAAGGTGATAAAGTCGAAGCGGAATACAAATTCGGATATTCAGTAAATACGCATGGTGTCGGCGACCTCGTGCAGGTGATCAATGAAGTGAAAGAAAAAGAAATAGATGAACTTACCGGTATCTATCATAAACAATACACGGTAGCGGAAGATCTAAAAAAAGGGAACTCCCGTCACGCCTCGCTGCGCGATGCAGCCCGGATAGAACTGGGCCTGAAGCATTTTCTGGAACAAGGAAACTTTAAAGGATTCACAGATACCTTCGAGGATTTACATGGATTGAAGCAATTGCCAGGCATCGGAGCGCAAAGACTGATGAACGCAGGGTATGGTTTTGGTGCGGAAGGCGACTGGAAAACAGCAGCACTTGTTCGCGCCATGAAAACCATGGCCACAGGGTTAGGCGGCGGAAATTCTTTTATGGAAGATTACACTTATCATTTCAATCCGGATAATGAACTTGTGCTGGGCGCCCATATGCTAGAGATCTGTGAATCCATTGCAGCGGATAAACCCTCCTGTGAGATCCATCCGCTTGGTATAGGGGGTAAAGAAGATCCGGTCAGGCTGGTTTTCAACAGCGGAGCAGGACAGGCATTAAACGTTTCCATTATTGATATGGGTAACCGCTTTCGCATGCTGGTGAATGAGGTGAATGCGGTCAGTCCGGTGCAGAGCCTGCCCAAATTACCCGTTGCGCGGGTGCTCTGGCAACCATATCCGGATTTAAAAAGAGGATGTACAGCCTGGATCCTCGCCGGCGGTGCGCATCACACATGCTATAGCCAAAATCTCTCTACCGAATGCATGGAGGATTTTGCATCCATGGCGGGAATTGAGTTTGTGCTCATTGGAAAGAATACTGATATTTATCAATTCAAGAATGAGCTGCGATGGAATGACGCTTATTACCAGCTGAGATCCTGATCAGTCTTCAAAACATGAATTTTCAACTCAACAATCGATTGCACCATCATGAACAATCAACTCGTTTCTAAGGACTATCTGGTTTTTATACTGTACCTGATCCTCGTCGGCTCCTATGGATACTGGATTTATAAAAGAAGAAAGAGTAAGGAGCATGATTCAAAAGCATTCTTTCTTGCAGAGGGGACCCTGACCTGGTACGCGATTGGCGCTTCACTGATCGCTTCCAATATTTCAGCAGAACAATTCATTGGAATGAGCGGCAATGGCTTCTTTGTTGGTATTGCAGTTTCTGCTTATGAATGGATCGCAGCAGTTGCCCTCATTATCATCGCGGTTTGGTTTATGCCGATCTATCTGAAAAACAAGATCTATACCATGCCGCAGTTCCTGAAAACGCGGTATAACGAAACTGTCGCCATGATCATGGCCATTCTGTGGCTGTTCATTTACATTTTTGTGAATCTCACGTCCATTCTGTTCCTGGGTGCAATCGCCATACGCGGATTGCTGCCCAATGATGGTACGGATTATCTGCATATCGTGATGATCGCATTGGCCGTTTTTGCAATTTTTATTACGCTCGGCGGAATGAAAGTGATCGGTTTTACAGATGTGATCCAGGTGACCGTGCTGATCATCGGAGGGCTGGCTACTTCTTATTTTGCATTGAATAAAATTGGCGGTGGCACGGGTATTGCGAATGGATTTTCCATCATGATGAAGACAGCTCCCGAACACTTCCACATGATCTTCAAGAAGCCGACAGCGGATACTTCACAACTGGACATAAATAAATATCTTATCCTGCCCGGAATATTAATGTATGCGGCCGGCCAATGGATCGTGAACCTGAATTACTGGGGTTGCAATCAGTATATCACGCAAAGGGCCCTGGGAGCCAATTTGAATACGGCAAGAACCGGTTTGCTATTTGCTGCCTTACTTAAACTGATCATGCCCCTGATCGTAATGCTTCCCGGAATTGCGGCTTTTGTACTGGTAAAACAAGGGAACCTTCATCCACTGCAAAAAATGGACGATGCCTATTCTGCCGTTCTGGGTTTTCTGCCGGCCGGACTCAAGGGATTGTCTATCGCAGCGCTGACGGCAGCCATTGTTGCATCCCTTGCAGGAAAGGTGAATAGTATCTCTACCATTTATACCCTCGATATATATCGAAAGTATATCAACAAAGAAGCGACGGAAAAAAGACTGGTCTGGATTGGAAGGATCGTAGCGCTTTCAGCAATGATCATCGCGATTATGTTTACCTGGAAGGATATACTCGGCATCAGCAGCGAAGGCGGTTTTACCTATATACAGAAATATACAGGATTTATCAGCCCGGGTGTCTTTGCCATGTTCATTCTGGGTATGTTCTGGAAAAGAACCACAGGTGCTGCAGCGGTTGTCGGTGTGATTACCGGACTGGTTCTCTGTTATTTCTTTAACGAAAAGGCACCCGCAGTTTTTGGAAATGAAACCTGGCTTTACACGGCGTTTCCAAACGGTCATGGGGGACACGAAATTCCATTCCTGATCTGCATGGGACTGTCATTCCTTTTTACTGTGGCGATTATGGTCGTTGTTAGTCTGGCCGGACCAAAAATAAATCCGAAAGCCTTCGAACTCGACAAGACCATGTTTAAATTAAACCCGCAAACAATAGCATTGATCGTTATCATACTCATGCTGCTTACGGCCTTGTACGTGAAGTTCTGGTGAGGTAAGGTCGGAAAAGTAAAAAGTAAAAAACGGAGCCCAATTTCAATAATCCATTGAATAAGCGCTCCAATTTTTACTTTTTAATTTTTACTTTCACCGTTTCATCTCCTGAATGTTTATTGCCGGAACCAACACTTTGTTTAGCTTCGGCAATTCCAATTCTTTGCTTAATGTAAAGTCTTTTGTAATCCTGATATCTTCTGATGAAGCGCCTATTTTCACCTGGTAGGTTCCGGATTCTGCAACCCAGCGAGTCTTCTGGGTATCGAAGGAAGCCAGTGCATTTTCATCCAGTGTCATCTCCATGGTCTGGGATTGTCCTGGTTCTAACAAACGCGTTTTTGCAAATCCCTTCAACTCTTCCCGCGGCTTATCCATTTGCTTTGCCGGGGCTGAAAGATACAATTCCACTACTTCCTTTCCTGCAAGCTTGCCGGTATTGGTCACCGTGACAGAAACCTCCAGTTTATTTTTGAATGAACTACTGCTAAATGCCAATGCGCTATAGGCAAATTGAGTATAGGACAAGCCAAAGCCGAAAGGATAGGCTGTCTTCACATGAAATGTATTGAAATAGCGATAACCTACATAGATCCCTTCTTCATAAGTCACTTCTGCGGCACGGCCTCCAAATGGTCTCGTATTTGCAGCGGTCTGTGGCTCCAGTTCATGGCCAGGGAAGTTTTTAGCCGAGGAAACATCTTCATATTTGATCGGGAAACTGGTGGCGAGTTTACCGGAAGGATTTACTTTTCCGCTAAGAATATCGGTAATGGCATTTCCGCCTTCCAGGCCGGGTTGCCATGCAAGCAGAATTCCATCCGCCAATCCGCGCCAGCTATCTGTTTCAATTACACCGCCAATATTAAGCACCACAATCAGTTTTTTGCCTTTGGCATGAAATGCATCAGAAACCTGTTTGATCATATCTTTTTCATCACCAGAAAGATTAAAATCTTTTTCCACTTTGCGGTCAGCGCCTTCGCCGGCATTTCTGCCGATCGTAAAAATAGCCAGATCAGATGATTCTGCTTCGCTTGCAACGGAAGCCGCGTCGGGCTTCATTTCCGGAATGGGCGGAGGCAACATAAAGAAAGATCTTGTTTTGGGCCTTTTCGCATTTTCTTCCGAAATATAATTTTCATAGCTGTTGCTGAGCGTACCATCCAGGGCAAATCCTGCCTTTTCGAGTCCTTCTTTTAAAGAGACCGTATAAGCTTTGTTCACATTGCCGCTTCCGGTTCCACCTGCAATCAGGCTATATGAAGTATTTCCAAAAAGAGCAATCTTTTTTCCGGAAGAAAGCGGCAGGCTGTTTTCATTTTTCAGCAGCACCATGCCTTCAGCGGCGCTACCGCGGGATACTTGCGCATCAGCAGCCAGGTCTGGCTTTTCCGAAGGCTGGTATTTTTTGAACGATGGAGAAAGTAAGATAACATACAGAATCCTTTCCACATTTCCATCGAGTATGTGTTCATCAAGTTTGCCCGCTTTAACCGCATCTATTATGGCTTTGGATTGGGCCTGCGTTCCCGGCATCAGGAGATCATTGCCTGCTTTCATTTGAGCCACCGGATCTTTCCCTCCGAACCAGTCGGTCATCACCATACCTTTAAATCCCCACTCCTTGCGGAGAATGGTGGTGATCAGTTCAGGGTTTTCAGAAGTGTAAGTCCCGTTGATCTTATTATAAGAACTCATCACCGTCCATGGATCCGATTGCTCAACCGCAATTTCAAAGCCGCGCAGGTAGATTTCCCTCAGTGCACGTTCACTCACGATAGTATTGATTTGATTACGATTCGTTTCCTGGTTATTGGCTGCAAAATGTTTGATGGAAGTTCCGACTCCATTGGATTGAATTCCCCTTACGATGGCTGCAGCTATCTTTCCGGCTATCAGCGGATCCTCCGAGTAATATTCAAAATTTCTTCCACCTAATGGATTTCGGTGAATGTTCATTGCCGGGCCAAGAATAATATCAATTCCATAATCATGTATTTCACTTCCAAACGCATCACCTACTTTTTCAACGAGGGCAGTATCCCAGGAAGAAGCAAGTAAAGTGCCTACAGGAAATGCGGTTGCATAGTAGGTCCTGGAGCTGTCAGTGTTTCTGAATGGATTTATACGCACGCCTGCAGGGCCATCAGATACGGTTATGCTCGGAATTCCCAACCTGTCGATGGGATGGGTTCTGCCTGCCGAACCCGGAACTTTTTCAGGGAGGCTAGCAGCCTCCGGGTCCGTTGGCGGCGGTGTAAAGCCCGGGTTGGCATTTGCAGTATCTGTATTTGGTCTGGATGTGGCAGTAGCCGGTGCCCTTCTTGAAGGCTGCCCACCCGGCATTCTGAATCCCATGCCCACTACCAGCCTGGCTTTCTCTTCCAGGGTCATAGCGGCGACTACTTGTTTTACTGATTGTGTACCCAATTGAGGCGGGTTCCCCTGAGCGTGGGCAGCAGTCTGTAACAGAACAGCAGATGCAGCCAGATAAACCAATTTCATATTGCGTGCAGTTGTTTAAAATTTTACTTAAAGAAATTATTTATTGCATACCCTGCATGGCGTCCTGTGAGCCAGAGGAGTTCATGTTCTTTCTCTTGAAAAGGGAAACATCCATTTTTCCAAAGCGGTAAGAAAAGTTGACCCGAACCAGGTCCGGATCCCGGATACGGTTGTAATCCTGAACAAAGAACTGACTTGATGAATGTTGGTCGGAATGCTTCGTTCTGAAAATGTCGCCTATAGAAACACTGAGTGTGCCGGCATCAGCCTTGAAAAAACTCCTGCTCACAGCAGCATCCACGGCCCAGAAAGAGGCAATATATCCCTGCGAAGCACTCTGCGCGCCGCTAAGTCCCGGAGGGCCGCCCCCCATGCCTCCGCCCCCTGTATTCACGGGCAAATTGGTTTTGGATTGATACATCCCGGTGATCTGTAACTTGAATTTGGCGGGAAGTTTAAAATTACTGTTCAGCTTGCCAAACCAGCTCCATAAAGCATTCTGGGAAGCTGTAACATTGCTGGTATTGATCTTGGAATTGTACAGGTTAATATTAGATGTGAGGTCCCACCAATTGGTTATATTATTCACAGATGTAAATTCAGCACCAACAGTCTGACTGTAGCTGGCGTTGATATACGTATTGACGAGGTCATTTTTCCCGGAAATGGCATTCGTAAACGTATCCAGGAAGCTCGTGATCAGGTTATCCGTGCGTTTATAATATAAGGAAGCCAAAAAGGTATTATTCCCTTTAAAGGTTTTCATGTAAGACATCTCGAGTGAATTGGTAAACTGGGGAACCAGGTTTGGATTACCTCTTGTAATGTTCAGGCTATCCGTATAATTTGTATAAGGGATCAGCTGGAAGAAATTCGGACGATTGATCCTGCGCGTATAACTTATTTGTAATTCCTGTTTATTCTTTAGTTTCTGGCTAAGGAAAACAGAAGGGAAAAGACTCAGCGGATAAGAATTGCCAAATTGTTGCTTGGTATTAAAAACCTGCCCAGTATAGTTTGAGCTTTCCCCACGCAATCCTACCTGGTAGCCGAAATCTTTAATCGCACTCGTAAAAGAAACATAACCGGCATATACATTATTGGTATTCGTATAATTCGTGGATGCGGCAGGGACCAAATAGAAATTATTATCCCCCAGGGTGTCGTAATAATTGTAAGTATTACTCACCAATTGCTGGCTATTCATTCGCAATCCGGCTTCCAGCTTTGTTTTAGCGTCAAAAGGATGCACATAATCCGTTTGCGCGGTAATAAATTTATTGTTCCCGCTACCGTCTACTTTCTGCTGTGAAAAATGGGCCACCGGTGACCCGGGATTACCGGAAAAATAGTCCGTAACGTATAATGCATTGTTCTCATTTACCCCGGCAAAATAATTAAAGTCCGCCGTGATGTTCTCTCCTTCTTTCGGAAAAAGATGTTTGAAAGCAAACTGGAGCCCGTTGGCATTAAATATTCTTTCAGTATTGGAGACCCGATCACTGTAAAAAGTAGTTGCGCCGCTCGGAAAATCAGTGGTATTCTGAATGTTCAGAAGTTCGTATGGTTTAAATTCTCCGTGTACCTTGATACCGGTTAAGGAAAAAGTGGTGCGGGGAGTCATGAAATAATCAAAACCTACGCTAGCAAAAGCAAATCCGCCTTTGTTTTTGTCATAGTTGGTTTGGTGTATGGTAGTTGGTGTATCCGTATAATTAGTCCTGTCGGTGAATCCGGTGGTAACACCACGATTCTGGTTGACAAATCCCGCTGCGGTGAAATTGAATTTATTCTGACGAAGATTGAAATTCAAACCGCCGTTAACACCACCCCGGCTGTCGACGCCTGCCCTGACATTCCCGTTATATCCGGTTTTGCGATTCTTTTTCAAAATGATATTCAGGATACCCGCACCACCTCCCGAAGCATCATATTTGGCAGAAGGATTAGTGATCACTTCCACACTTTCGATAGCATCTGCCGGAATCTGATCAAGTGTTAAGGTAGTTGGCCGCCCGTCGATATAAATCTGTGGGGTACTGTTTCGGAGGGTCACATTGCCGTCTATGTCCACATTCACTGAAGGCACATTCTTCATTACATCCAACGCGGTACCACCAGCATTCACAATATCTTTCTCCACGTTATAGGTTTTCTTATCGATATCCATTTTCAGCGTTGGCGCAGAAGCCGTTACAGTCACTGCTTCGAGTTGTTTTACATCAATTTGGAGTTTAATATTGCCAAGGTCTTTGTCGAATCCGTTAATGGCATTGCCAATGGAACTCATGGCCTGGGTAGGATCTGTGGTTGTTCTGGCCGTTCCTCCGGCAGGCATTCTCATTTGAAACGCCACCATTTGTTCATAAGGTTTAAAGCCGGATGCTGAGATCTTAAGTTTCAAGCCACCGAACATGGGAAGGTCTTCAAAATCGAAATTCCCGTTGGCCGTGGTGCTAAGTCCCTTAAGTAAAACAAATTTTCTCTTTTTTGTAGCGGAGTCCATTTTATTCTGAAGAACGATTACCGTTGCTTCGCTAATGGGATGACCCGAACTATCTATTATCTTACCATAGATATGCCCCATATTGGGAACTTTACCTCCTCCACCTGGGAACTGGGCCTGAACTGCAAAAAAGCCAACCAGGGAACACATAAACAGCAAAAATTTTTTCATATAATGCGTTTGGTAATAATAGACAAAGCTAATTTGGCGATTCTTACGACAAACAGAATTGAGACGAGCGGTCAATATCCTGCGACCAAATCCATTACCCTCTGTTTCCCTGCCCGATTACCCGGAGGAGGTCGTCCTTATAGTGATCACTCAGGGGAAGTTCCTGGTTACCCAGGAATACGGAATTTTTGCGAATGGAGGTTATATAGGCAATAGCAACGATATAGGACTTGTGAATGCGGAAGAATTTATTGGGCGGCAGTTTTTCTTCTATGACTTTCATGCTCATTCGAATCACGAGCGGCTTGCCATCTGCAAGGTGGATCTTCAGGTAATCTTTCAAGCCCTCAATCTGCACAATGTCTGCGATGACAATTTTTATTAATCCGTATTCTGCGTTTACAAAAAAATAATCTGGCTGCTCGGCTGAAAAAGCATTGTTCTTCAATTTGAAAAAATCCTGTGCTTTATTGCATGCTCTCAAAAATCGTTCCAGCGGAACTGGCTTAACGAGGTAGTCAATCACGTCCAGATTAAATCCTTCCAGCGCATATTTTTCATATGCCGTGATCAGTATAACCATTGGCTTGACGGAAAGCGACTGGAGAAATTGTAATCCGGTAAGTCCTGGCATCTGGATATCCAGAAAGATCAGATCTACTTCCTGTTTGCCAAGCACGGCAAGCGCCTCCATCGCATTACTACAGGAGGCCACCAGCCGGAAAGCGGGCACCTGCCTGATATTATCCTCAAGGAGTGCCAGCGCCAGAGGTTCATCATCTACCGCCAAAACATTCATGTAACGTGCAGTTTAATTTGCAAAGAAACGGTGAACCATCCATTTGCCTGATCGATACTAATCATATGTTTTTGGTCATACAGCAGATTCAGGCGCCGGATGACGTTGGCCAGACCAATACCAGCAACCCGGTCCTTGATTTCTTCATTTCCGGAAACGAATTTGTTCCTGACCCGGAAATCTAACAATCCATCTGTGTACTTCAGGGAAATTTCAATTACCGGATCTTGTATGATGCCTGTTCCGTGTTTAAAAGCATTCTCAATAAATGGAATCAACAGCATGGGTTCAATAAGCTCGTTCCCTCCCGGATCCATTTCCGTACGTATGGTCAATGATTTCGCATAGCGAATTTTCTGCAATTCAATATAACTGAGTACGTACTCAACTTCCCTGGAAAGAGGCACTTTGGCTTCGTCGGATTCATAAAGCATGTAGCGCATCAGACCCGAAAGGCGGATCAGGGAAGGCTCCAGCAGGTCTGATTTCAATCTCGCCATGGCCACCATATTATTAAGGACGTTGAATAAAAAATGCGGGCTTACCTGGGATCTGAGGAAGGATAATTCCGTTTTTAAGTTTTCATTTTCCCTTTCCTTGAGCAACTGCTCCGTTTTCACCTGGTCGGAAAAAAACCGGTAAGCCGTACTCATTGCCCATATAAACAGGTAGGGGAAAAGGAGAAAAAAAGATTCCCGGTGAAAACCCCGCTGCCCGGTTTCTGAAGGTACTTGCGGGAGCACAATTAAAACACCCAGAAACAAAAAAATGATGATCAGGATATAGGCTCCCATCTTTTTGCGGTTCAGCAAACGCGGGATAAGCAGGAAGGAATTCAGGTAAAAAAGAGATATGAAAAATATGTCGAATACCAGGGATCTGAAAGATGTCATTCCCTTCCAGTTAACCCGGGGCTGATCATTTTCCCGGTGGAATAGCGCGGGCAGGGAAAATAAAAACAACCAGGCCAGGATATGAAAGCAGATTAGAGCGCCCCTGGAATTGTACCATTTTTTATTCATAAAAGATGAAATCGCACCCAATGTAGGTATATAATGAAAATCTGCAGACTTCCTGCGACAAAGGCCCCGATTTCTGCGATAAACAGGAAAACAGACGCGGGGAGGAAGAACTTCCAGGAAAATAGAGATGGGCCAGGCCTCCTTAACTCCCACTTGGTCTGATGTAAATTCTTAACGGATAGCTGGTTGGGGGCATATTATTCGTCCTGTTCTCCCGATAAACTCAAATCTTAACATTGGCCCACTAAAATCAATGTTACCTTTATATTATCACATTCGTGAATTAAAACATAGATAGCCATGGCAAAAAAAGCTAAACAGCATGCTCAGAAATCGTTAAAAAAAACGATGCTTAAGGAAGTCCAGGGAAAACTGGCAGAATCTCTAAAAGAATATCATAAAAAGATCAGCGAAAAGAAATTCCAAAAAAAACTTCGCAAAGCAGGAAAGATCCTGACTGATTCGCTTGCCAAGGAGAATATTACTGTGGTTCCAAAAAAAGAACCAAAGGAAAAGAAAGTAAAAACCGCTACAGCTTCGGAATTAGTCTCCTAGGCAGCGCAACGTGCAAACTTTCTTTCATTCCCCATAAATTCAGCTGATTTCGCGGAAAAGGTCTTTTGCCAGGAAAAAAATACCTGCCATAATTAATACCAGCACAACACCCAATAAGATCAGGATGATCCGGATCTTTTTGAGGTGGTTTTGTGCTTTAAGCCGGCTGGACGCTATCACAGATGCGGGCAACAGGATAAAAGAAAGATGCAGTAAAAGCGGAACAATGATGAGATCATCCAGATAACCAATAAATGGGATAAAATCAGGGATCAGGTCAATTGGACTAAGCAGATAAAGTAACGACAGAAGAGCAAGCAGTTTTGCGGCCATTGGCGTCTTTTTATCCCGGATGGAAAAATAAAGAACAAGCATTTCCTGCTTGAACCCCTGGCTCCTTCTTTTCCAAATCCTTCTGATTAAGCCCATTTTTCCAAAATACAGCATTTCCTGAACATTCCAGGCCAGCAGAACCTAGGACTTTGCTGGCAATTTTATTTACCTTTATTAATACAACCCACTTTAATTTTTAACCGCGGGATTGATTATGCTTCATTCAGTAATTATAGGTACCGGTTCTTATATTCCGCCGTTCGTTCAGACAAACCAGGATTTCGCAAAGCAAGTCTTTTATTCCTCCGGCGGCAGCCCCCTTCATACCGAACCTGAGGAAGTAGTCAGCAAGTTTAAAAAAATCACCGGCATCGAAGAAAGGCGTTATACTACCAATGATCTGAATGCCTCTGATTTAGGTTATGAAGCAGCCAAGCTGGCATTGCAGGACAGCCGCGTTGACCCTGAAACGATCGATCAGTTGATTGTTGCCCACAATTTCGGAAACGTAATCGTGGGTACCGTTCAAACTGCAGCAGTGCCTTCACTGGCGAGCCTGATAAAAAATGCTTTGGGAATCCGCAATCCCAATTGTGTTGCCTATGATGTTTTATTCGGTTGCCCCGGTTGGTTGCAGGGACTTATTCAATCGGATGCTTATATAAAATCGGGCCTGGCAAAAAAAACCCTGGTCATTGGCACTGAAGCGTTATCCAGGGTAATTGACATGTATGACCGGGACAGTATGATCTTCAGTGACGGAGCGGGTGCCGTTGTGCTGGAACAGCAGAATGGGGAAACCGGTTCAACAGGTATATTGGGTTACACCGCAGAGACCTACGCGATGGAGGAAGTTGATTTCATTAATATGGGCATGTCTTATTATCCGGGCAGTAATCCCCATATCCGCTATCTGAAAATGAAAGGACGGAAAGTGTATGAATTTGCAATAAAGCAGGTTCCCGCGGCGATGAAATTATGCCTGGATAAAAGCGATATACCCATCCAGGAACTGAAAAAAATATTCATACATCAGGCAAACGAAAAAATGGACGAGGCCATCATAAAAAGATTGTACCAGCTTTATGGAATTGATGAACCTCCGGTAAATATCATGCCGATGAGCATCGGCTGGCTTGGCAACAGTTCAGTAGCTACCATTCCTACTTTGTTTGATCTCGTGCGTAAAGAGCAACTGCCTCCGCATCAACTTCACCCGGGTGACGTGATCCTGTTCGCTTCCATAGGCGCAGGAATGAATATCAATGCTGTTTGTTACCGTTATTAACCAGTCGATTCTATTCAGCGTCTCCTCTCCAAAGGGTTCAGCGTCCACTATGGACATTGTTGCATATCATGCTCATTCTGAGCGCAGGCTATGTACCGGATTCGCAAAAGCGGCTTTTACAGATTGATAGCTGATGGTAATTAATGTTACCAGGATTACTGCCGCGCCTGCTGTTAAAAATACAATAGCGCTTATATGAATACGGTAGGCAAAGCTGTCCAGCCATTGATTCATTGCCCACCACGACAGAGGGAATGCAATCAGGATGGAAATCATTACCATTCGGAAAAAATCCCCCGATAGCATGACGATAAGATCAGTAACAGATGCGCCTACCACTTTGCGTATTCCGATTTCCTTTTGTCTTTTTTGGGCGGTGAATGCTGCTAAACCAAAAAGACCGAGACATGATATAAGGATAGCAAGCCCGGCAAAGTACCTGGACAGAACGCCAACGCGGATCTCAGACGCATAGAGCTTTTGATATGCTTCATCCAGGAAATGATAGTCGAATGGAAAGCCCGGATTATAGGCCTCATAATATTGTCTGATATGATCCATAGTTTCTCTTTCCCTGCCGGCCTGGATCCTGGCCATGATTTTATTCCACGGACTACCACCCGGGGCAAGCAATATCATGTACAATGGTTTCACAGATTCATGTAATGATTCATAATGAAAGTCTTTAACTACGCCTATGATTTGTTTGGTGTTATCGAATAGCTTCACATTCTTTCCGACCGGATTCTTAAGGCCCATCAGCCGTACGGCCGCTTCATTTAAAATTATTTTTGAAGATTCATCGCCGTAATTCTTCGAAAAACTCCGGCCGGCAACCATGGTCATACCCATAGTTTCTATAAAATCATAACCTCCCCCAAGGCCCTCAAAATAGATAGATTCATTCGGGTTTTTCCCATCCCAGTCCATGCCATAGCTTCCATAATTACGACCGACCATATTATGGAAAGTGAAGGACACATTAATTACCCCCGGAATCTTTTTTAATCCGGCTATAAATGTTTCCTCGTTACCAGAAATCTTACCTTCAGAATCAAACCGCACGATATTGTCCTTATTGTAACCGAGATTGACTCTTTGTATATAATTGATTTGTTTATAAACCACCATGACGCCAACGATCAAAATGATAGAAAGGGTAAACTGGAAAATCACCAGTCCCTTACGGGCCCATACCTCTCCCAGCGTCGTACGTAGTTTACCTTTCAATACCGAAACGGGACTGAAGCCCGAAAGATATAGAGCCGGATAGCTTCCTGCGAAAAACCCGGTGAATAAAATAATGGCGAGTATTCCGCAAATCAGTTTTGGTTCAAAAGGGAACTGCATTTGTTTTCCGGTCAGCTCATTGAATGCAGGCAGCAATAGCCAAACAAAACCCAGGGCCATCATTACTGCGAATAATGTCAGCAGCATGGATTCACTCAGAAATTGAAAGATCAGTTGGTACCGGCTGGCCCCTACTACTTTCTTAATACCAACTTCTTTCAATCTTCTTGCCGCTTTTGCTGTTGACAAATTCATGAAATTAATGCAGGCAATGGCAAGGATGAAAATGGCAATGATGGAAAACAACCTCACATATTCTATTCTTCCTCCCTGCCGCGCTCCGTGATTGAATATGTTATGCAGGTAGTTATCTGAAAAATGGTAGGCAAACGGAGATCTTGTCGTATCTCCGCCATTTTGCGTTACAACGCCGGCAATTCTTTTATTGAACGCATCGATGTCGGTGCCCTTTTTTAAGATCACATAATTATGCGGCCCTGTATTGTTCCAGGTTTTAACCCAACCCTGGACATCTTTATAATATTCAAACGAAAGGAGAAAATCGAATTGCTCAGAAGAATGATATGGAATATCTTCAAAAACACCGCTAACGAAAAAAATCTGGCTATGCTCAAACTGTACAGGCTTCCCTATAATATTTGTTGTAGAACTGAAAAGTCTTTTCGCCAGGTCTTCGGATATGACAATGGAATTCTTATCAGCCAGCACCTTATTCTTTTCCCCTTCCAGGAGTTTAAAGGAAAAAATATTGAAATAGTCCTTTCCAACATATTGTCCGACTGCCTTGATATTTTTTTCTCCAACGGTGAGTGTAAACCTTTGGAACCACGCCGCCGGGGCAACAGCTGCAGCAAATTCCACTTCGGGCATCTGGGCAGCCAGTGTTTCGCCGAGCATACCTGATGATTCATCTGAAATACTCACCTGGTCGGCAGATTTCCGGTGTTCCATCAATTGGTAAAGCTGGCTGTCCTTTTCATGAAACTTGTCAAAACTCAATTCATCGGTCACCCACAGATAGATCAGCAGGGTACAGGCCAGTCCGGTAGAAAGTCCGATGAGGTTTAAAAAGGTGAACTGGCGATCCTTCCAGAGATTGCGCCAGGCAATTTTCAGATTTGTTTTAAACATGTGCTGATGAGTTTAAAGGATAGGGCACGGATTACCGATCCAACCAGATGCCATTTTTGTTAGATCCTGTAAATCAGATAAATAAATTATTTCAAAACGTAAGACTGTCCGCTTTCAGAACATCAGATGTTCAGTTTCGGTACTTCATAATCGAGTCCTGCTAATGACAGTCTCTGAGAAAAAATGTTGCAGGATTCATGCTTTCCTCATAAATCCCATGAATTTTAGCGGGTTATTACTAATAAATTTAGTATACTTGTAGTATGGAATTATTATACTTTGAAGCCGCCGTGCCGGCAGGCTTTCCAGTTCCTGCGATTGATTATCCTGAAGATAAAGTCGACCTAACCCGGCAGCTTATCCGGCATCCCGGCTCAACTTTTCTTGTGGAATCCAGTGGCGATTCCATGATGGGCGCTTTTATTCCGCCGCGGGCCAGGCTGATTGTAGACCGATCCCTGGTTCCTGTAAATGGTAATATTGTTGTCGCTTTACTGAATGGAGAATTCACGGTCAAATTTTTCAAGAAAAATGATCATCGCTGCTGGCTAGTGCCTGCGAATTCCAAATATCCCGAGATCCGAATCACTGCAGATATGGACATGCAGGTCTGGGGCGTGGTAACATATATTATCACCGACACGCAGGACCTGCGTTGTTGTATGCGTTAGTGGATTGTAGAGGCAAATAATGAACCTCCTTACATTAAGCAAATAGAAAAGCCCCTTCTTTCGAAGGGGCTTTGAATAATCGCTCAAAAAATCACGATTTCGGCATGTCGAAAATCTTAGGATCTACGTCTGTATTAATCTGGATCTTGTTCACTTTGGAAGTGATGCTGAATTGGTCACCGTAATTAATTTCAGTGCTAAACGGGTAAACATTTCCAAAATCCGTTTTTCTAAAATCAGAAAATGTATAGGACACCTCCATTGTCTGGCCCATCATCGAGGCAGACCTGGTTATCTTCGTGTTAAAATGTGTAGCTGAGTCAATATAATAAGTGGTTACTACCGAATCCGGGTTGGTAACCTTTAGTTTATAGGCGCCTGCCTCCTTTCCTATAAGTTCCACTTTATTGCCTTTATCTGCATAATTAAACAAAGCTCCACCAATGTCAATCGCTTCTTTACTCTGCTTGTACATTTCATCAGGTAGGGCTTGCGGTGTAGTGGCACCCATCATGGGATTGACTGACCAGCCTCCCTTATCGGTGAAAACCTGGATGATCTTTTGGCCATTGATTTCAGTCTCCAGCCGATATCCTTTGTTATTGAGAACTGTAATTGTGCTGGGTCCTTCATTGCCCATCGCATCCACCGTGCTTTCTGTGTGAAGGGTTTTTATCTGGGCAATCTTATCTTTTCCTCCGATGGCATCGATGTATTTATTGACGATCTCATCTGCTGTTTGTGCCCTGATCCCCGTGAACGCGCATAGTATTAGGATAAAGGTCAGGAAGTGTTTTACCATTTTCATGTTTATTTTTTTTGTTTATAAATATCCCATTTTTATTTGAAGCCGCAATTTCAGGTTTTTAAATTTATAACAACCATATTCCCCGGGTTCAAACCGGCTTTGTTAATTTCCCTTTTCATATACCATCAAATACCGGTCCTCCCCTAACATAGAAACCAACTGTTTTGTTTGTCCCCGGTGGCTTTTCCTCGAAATATCCTTTTTTAGGGGCCAAATACCCCTGGCGGCCCGATCATACCAACCCAAAGCCGGGTGCACCGGGACTCCTCTTTTTTAAGGCCAAAGATCAGTTAATGATTTTTTTGCATCTTCAAAAGCATCCTGCATTCCCCGGCTTATCTTCGCGAACACCAATAGGTTTTTATGAAAACAGGAGTAGTCGGATATGGTATAGCAGCACAGGTAATGCATCTTCCATTTATTACCACTAACCCGCAATACCAGTTGCTCAGCATCTTACAAAGGCATGCGGATACCGCCAAAGAAAAATATCCTAAGATCCATCTTGTAAGAAGCATGGATGAAATGCTTGCCGATCCATCATTGGAACTGGTCGTAATCACAACGCCGAATGATACGCATTTTGAATATACGTCCAAGGCACTGCGCGCAGGTAAGCACGTGGTATTGGAAAAACCTTTCACGATCACATCGGAAGAAGGTAAAAGACTCCTGGCCATTGCAAAGGATTCCGGAAAAGTACTCAGCGTATATCAGAACAGGAGATACGTGAGCGATTTCTTAACCATACGGCAATTGCTTAAAGAAAAAAAACTCGGCGAGATCGCCGAGTTTGAGGCGCACTACGACCGGTACCGTCCGGAACTAAGGCCCGGCGCATGGCGCGAAGAAGCCGCTCCGGGAACGGGAATACTTTACGACCTCGGGGCGCACCTAATTGATCAGGCTTTTTGCCTTTTCGGTTTACCGAAATCCGTAACGGCAGACCTCCGAATGCAGCGTCCGAAAGCAAAAACAACTGATTATTTTGAGCTGTGGCTGGATTATGGATTTACGAAGGTCATATTAAAATCGGGTATGCTTGTCCGTGAGCCCGGACCGCGATATATGATCAACGGAACCAAAGGAACTTTTCTAAAATATGGAGAAGATCCCCAGGAAGCATTGTTAAGGCAAGGCGTGCTGCCTGTTTCGGAAGACTGGGGCAGGGAACCGGAAGAAAACTATGGACTGCTTCACACGGAAATAAATGGCCGGGTGGTTAGGGAAAAATATCCGACCCTTCCCGGAAATTTCGGCTGGTATTATACTGACCTGTATGAGACCCTGGTGAATGGGAAACCATTATGGGTGAAGCCGGAACATGGTTATAATACGATCAGACTCATAGAACTGGCCACGGAAAGCAATCAAAAAGGCGCCACGGTTGCCTGCTCGGAATTGCTGGATACTCCTTATAATTAAACTGACAGGAGACTGCATCCCCGGAGATCGCTATTATCCATCCTGCCCAGCACTTCAAAAGAACCATCACTGTAAACTTTCGCGAGATCATCCGTTGCCACAAAGGAGCAGGAATCCCGGTTTGCCAGATCAATGATATTCAGCAGGCCCTCCCCCGTTAATTGAACCTCGAGCGGATCATCCTCTTTTCGCACAAGCATTTTCATCCAGGGCACTGGCCTGTAAAGGCCGGCATCCCCGGAATAGGCCTGCGAAAGTAGTTCCGTCATTCCATATTCGGAATGGATCTCCCTAACACCAAGGGCCTGTTTCAGGGTTTCGTGTAATTGTATGCGGGTTATTTCTTCCCGCCGGCCTTTCATTCCCCCGGTTTCCATCACCAGGGTATGCTGCAAATGCATTGGGAACTGCGCAGCAAAATCGAGCAGTGCGAAGCTTACACCAATCAATAAAGTCTTCTGTTGTTTTTTCTCCAGCTGCAACAGAAGTTCATGCAGCTCTTTGTATGCATACAAATAAAAGCCGCTCTTTGGATGATTGCTCCTATTTATCAGGAGGTCCACCATAAAAACAAGGGAGGATCCGCTTCTCTCCAGGTAAGATGGAAGGAGGCCGATGATGCAGTAATCTGTTACCGGACCATAAAATAAATTGAATCCCCTCAGAATGCTTTCGCGATAAAGCGCAATGCTGGCTACTTCATGTTTGCTCACAAGTTGTCCAGTGGTGCCACTGCTTTCAAAAATTATTTCTGGAATGAAGGAACCCGTCTTCACAGCCTGTGTCTTAAAAAAGGAGACCGGTAAAAAAGGAATCTTTTCCAAAGCTGGAATAGTTTCAGGATTGGGATGAAAAGAACGGACAAACGCGCGGTATATTTCATTTTGTTTAACCTGGAAATGAAAGAGCCTGAGGGCATCTCGCGTAAAGTAATTCGGCAACCCGGCAGGGATTTTGTCGTATTGATAATCAGGTGCGTTGATGTTCATTTAATTCTGCATTCCAAAATAAAAAACGATGAATTCTAAAAACAGGCACAATACTAAAGCATTTCGTGAAAATCCGTTAATTTGCGGCAGTCAATTCCCGTTCATGAAAGCGAGCCATCTCCTTCTTTATTGCATATTCCTGTTTACGCTCGGTTGCAGCAAGGATAAATTTCTTACAAACCCCAGCCTAAAGCTCCAATCTTACACAAGCATTGTTCCGATAAATGGAAATTTCAACGCAGTTTTGGATTACAGCCAGAAAAACGGCAAGATCGACGGTGATAGTTTAACCATGATCCGGCACCGCTATAATCTGAAACCGATTGCCGATCCGAGTCAGGAAACAAGTGATACTTTTGTAACCATATTGAGCAGTTCGGAAAACCCGATTCCGGATGCGAACAGCGCTCAGTTCAGCTTATCGCTGAACTGGCAATTTATTCAGATAGATAATGGAGAGAATGATACCATAGATTTTCGCTTTTTTCTAACTGACCTTGCGGGGAGGGTCAGTGATACCGTGAGAACCGGTCAAATTGTACTTCTCCATTAATCAATATAACTTTGGACTGGCTCCGGAAAATCTTCAACTTTTTTCTTTTCAGCAGCATATATATTTCACTTTGTTCCGTATTGATGACATGGCAAACAAGCCATGTTCTGAACCTCCCTGTTTCCCATGATTTTTTCTGGTTTGTTTTTTTTGCGAGCGTGTGTAGTTATAATTTTCACTGGTTCCTCACTCCGCAATCCCAAAAGTCTCCCGACCGCGTAAAGTGGACTCATGATCATAAAAATACTCACCTGCTGTTTTATTTTGCCGGCGTAATCGGGTCTGTTGTCTTTTTTATCAAATTACGCTATCATTGGGTAGCTCTGCTTTTTGCCACGTTCATCACATTCCTGTATTCGGCTCCTAAGATCCCTTTGCCTTATTTCAGATTTTTAAAGCAGGTTGCCATCGGAAAAACAACTTTTCTGACGATGGTATGGACCTTTGTCACGGCCATTATGCCCGTTTTCATTGCGGGTGAACATTTTAATCATCAGATGAAATTATTTGCAGCCAGCCGTTTTTTTCTGATCTACGGCATTTGTATTTTGTTTGATTATCGCGACCGTGACGATGATAAGGAAGAAGGCATCCGAAGTATGATCACTTATTTTGATGAACAGGGGGTTAACCGGCTGTTTATATTTTCGCTGATCGCCTTTGCCATTTTCACACTGGGCCTGCTTTTTACCGGGCTATCCCTGATTGCCGTTATTGTTCTGCTCCTTCCCGGATGCATACTGGCAATTCTGTATCCTTATGCCAAACGGAATTTTTCAGATTATCTCTATTATTTTGTCCTGGACGGACTGATGATGCTTTCCGGACTCCTGATGCTGTTACTGCCAATTTGATTATTTTTGGCCCAAATTACCTTGCATGGCCAAAGGCTCCGCTGCTTCCGTGTCGAAAAAATCCATACTCACCGACAATTCTTATTCTTTCCTTAAAAAATACCTGAACACGCCCTCCCCTGTTGGTTTTGAAAGTGAAGGACAAAAAAAGTGGATTGAATACGTCAAACCCTATACTGACAGCTATTTCACGGATCCATACGGTTCTGCTGTTGCAGTAAAAAATGCCAAATCGGATTTCAGGGTTGTGATTGAAGCACATGCTGATGAAATCAGCTGGTTCGTCAATTATATAAACCCCGAGGGACTTTTATATCTCAAAAGAAATGGTGGCGTGGACTACCAGGTGGCACCGGGCCAGCGTGTTATCATACACAGCAGCAAAGGTCCCGTTAAAGCAGTTTTTGGATGGCCTGCTATTCATACAAGACAGGGAAACCCTGATTCAAAAGAAGTGCATCCAAAACTCGATAACCTGTTCCTGGATTGCGGCGCCCGCAATAAGAAGGAGGTCCAGGACCTCGGCATTCACCCCGGCTCAGTTGTCACTTACCAGGATGGATTTGATGAGCTGGCCTATGATTCCCTGATCGCCCGCGCTTTCGATAACCGGATCGGCGGATTCATGATTGCGGAGACAGCCCGTTTGCTGAAAGAAAATAAAAAAGAATTACCCTACGGTCTGTATATCGTAAATGCAGTGCAGGAAGAAGTAGGTCTTCGTGGTGCTGAAATGATAGCCCGGAGGATTAAGCCGAATGTTGCCATCATTACGGATGTGACCCACGATACGGCAACACCCATGGTCAACAAACTTGTGGAAGGGGATGTCACCTGCGGAAAAGGACCTTCACTCGCATTTGGTCCTGCTGTGCATAATAAACTCCTGTCTCTTGTTCGGGAAACCGCAGAAAAGAAAAATATCCCGGTGCAACTGAGGGCAGTTTCCCGAAGTACCGGAACGGATACGGATTCCTTTGCATACGCCCATGAAGGATGCCCTTCCGTATTGATTTCCATTCCCCTGCGATATATGCATACCACAGTGGAAATGCTTAATAAAAGGGATATAGAACAAACCATCCTGCTTATCTATGAAACCCTGCTTGCCCTTACACCCAAAACAAACCTGAGTTATCACCTGTAAATGCTCTCAACCTTAAACAAACACTTTATGATCCGCAACAATTGGTCGAAAGAAGAAATCCAGGAGATCTACGAGTTACCCCTGCTGGAATTGGTGTACAGGGCAGCAACGGTTCACCGCGAGTACAATAATACGGCGGAGGTCCAGGTTTGTACCCTGCTTTCGGTCAAAACGGGAGGTTGTCCGGAAGACTGTTCTTATTGCCCTCAAGCGGCAAGATACCATACAAATGTAAAGGTCCACGGCCTCCTGCCCACTGCCGAAGTAATGGAATATGCCAGAAAGGCAAAGGAAGCCGGATCTACCCGTTTTTGCATGGGTGCTGCCTGGCGCGAGATAAGGGATAACCGCGATTTCGACCGTGTGCTGGACATGGTGAAAGGCGTAAATGAAATGGGCATGGAAGTTTGTTGCACCCTGGGTATGTTAACAGAATCCCAGGCCGAAAAGCTGGCCGGCGCCGGCCTTTATGCCTATAATCATAACCTGGATACTTCCCCGGAATATTACGGGGAAATCATCAGTACCCGAACCTACAGTGACCGCCTCAATACGCTTGGACACGTGCGAAAGGCGGGTATAAGTGTTTGTTCCGGAGGTATTGTTGGCCTGGGTGAGACCCACGAGGACCGGGTGAATATGCTATTGACCCTCTGTACCCTGCCCCAGCATCCTGGGAGCGTTCCTATTAACGCCCTGGTGCGTATCAAAGGAACCCCGCTGGAAAATAATCCGAAAGTGGATATCTGGGATATGGTCCGCATGATTGCAACGGCACGGATACTCATGCCAAAAACCATGGTGCGATTAAGCGCAGGGCGCACAGAAATGAGTATTCCCGAGCAGGCTTTCTGTTTCATGGCGGGCGCCAATTCCATATTTGCGGGAGACAAATTGCTCACAACACCAAACCCTGCATTTGAAGTAGACAATGCCATGTTTTCGTTGCTCGGGCTGAAACCCATGGAAGCATTCAAAGAAGGGAAAACTAAAAGTTCAAAAATAAGAACTGAAAAGGTCCTGAAATAAGAATTCCTCCATAGACATGGAGGAACTTTTTTTAACCCTTAAAACAACCAACATGAAAATCTTTGTTGATCTTAATATAACATAAGGGTAATTGATTGGTTTAATGTCTGATTGTGAAAGACCTGTTAATCCCATTATTTCTCCACCAGGGCCAGATCTAAAACCTGCTGCATCGTTTTAACATAGTGAAATTTCAACCCCTTGATAAAGTTGGAATCAATTTCTGCGATGTCTTTTTCATTCTGCCAGCAGAGAATAATTTCTTTTAATCCTGCCCGCTTTGCAGCCAGGATTTTTTCCTTGATGCCTCCTACAGGCAGCACCTGGCCGCGAAGTGTAATTTCACCGGTCATAGCAAGATAAGGTTTGATCCGTTTTCCGGTGAATGCGGAGGCCAGCGAACTCATCATGGTTACACCGGCACTTGGGCCGTCTTTAGGTGTGGCGCCTTCCGGCACGTGCACATGGATTGTTTTTTTATTGAAAGACCCTGGATCTAATCCGTATTTTTTTGCATTCGATTGTAAATAAGTGAGCGCTGTTGTTGCACTTTCTTTCATGACATTTCCGAGATTGCCCGTAAGTTTCAGCTCGCCCTTTCCTTCGCTCAGGCTGGTTTCAACAAAAAGAATATCTCCGCCAACATAGGTCCAGGCCAGACCCACGGCCACACCCGGCATATTGGCAACCTTATACAGGTCATTGCTGTATCTTGGTTTGCCGAGTACTTTTTCAATATCCTTTTCGGTTATGGACGCTTTCAATTTTTCTTTCACCGCCAGTTCCTTTGCCTCAAAGCGCATGATGGAGGCCAGCTGGCGGTCAAGTTCGCGAACACCGCTTTCCCGTGTATAATCGGTAATGATCCTGCCCAATAATTTATCTGACATCCTGAGTTCCAATCCATTCAAGCCATGCGCTTCCTTTTGTTTTGGCAGCAGGTGTTTTTTTGCGATCTCAATTTTTTCTTCAATGGCATATCCGCTGAGGTCAATGATTTCGATGCGGTCGCGCAAGGCCGGCTGGATATGTGAGATATCATTTGCCGTGGCAACAAACAATACTTTACTCAAATCATATTCAAGCTCGAGATAATTGTCGTAGAAAGAATTGTTTTGTTCCGGATCAAGCACTTCCAGCAATGCGGATGAAGGATCGCCTCGAAAATCTGATCCCACTTTATCAATCTCATCAAGTATCATAACCGGGTTGGAAGATTTAACCTTACGCAGGGATTGTAAAATCCTGCCGGGCATAGCACCGATATATGTTTTTCGATGACCGCGGATCTCGCTTTCATCATGAAGGCCGCCCAGGCTGATGCGTACATATTTTCTGCCGATGGCATTGGCAATACTGCGACCCAGGGAAGTTTTTCCAATGCCGGGAGGTCCAACAAAACAAAGGATCGGACTTTTCATATCTCCTTTCAATTTCAGCACCGCGAGATATTCGAGAATTCGCTCCTTGACCTTTTTCATACCGTAATGATCATTGTCAAGCACTTTGGCTGCTTTTTTCAGATCGTACATATCTTCCGTGTAATCATTCCAGGGAAGATCAAGCATCAGGTCGAGATGATTGTAAACAATAGAATAGTCCGGCGTACTTGGATGCATCCGCTCCAGTTTTTCGATGCCTTTTTTAAATACATCTTTAGCGGCCTGGGGCCATTTTTTCAGCTCCGCTTTTTTCTGCATTTCCCTCTGCTCCCTTTCATTGCTGTCTCCGCCGAGTTCATCCTTGATACTTTTTAGTTGTTGTTGAAGGAAATAATCCCTTTGCTGTTTATCAAGCTCGGTCTTTGTTTTATTGGTTAGCTTGTTTTTGAGTTCAGCAAACTGAAGCTCCCGTTGCAGCAGCTGCATCAGCAGGTCTGCGCGCGATTTGATATGATCTGTTTGAAGGAGTTCCTGCTTTTCGGTCAGTTCAGTATTGAGATTGCTGGAAATAAAATGAATGAGGAAGGCAGGGTTCTCAATATTTTTCAGGATGATGGAGGCTTCCGTTGGGATATTCGGGGAAAGCTGGATGATCTGACCTGCCAGGTCCTTGATATTGGAGACATAGGCCTCGAAATCCTGGTCTTTAGGCGCATCTTCTTCCTTCAACAGGATAACCCGGGCCTTGAAATAGGGGTCGTCGGTGGTCATGCTGCCTACTTTGAACCTGCGTTTCCCCTGCAGGATAACGGTCGTTCCACCATCCGGCATTTTGATCACTTTTATGATCCGGGCAATGGTACCTACGGCCACCAGTTCATGAATTGCCGGGTCTTCCACACTACTGTCTTTTTGAGCCAGCACACCGATCAATTTGTCAGCCCTGTAGGCATCGCTGACTGCTTTTATGCTCTTATCCCTGCCAACTGTGATAGGAAGTACAACTCCGGGAAAAAGAACCGTATTGCGAAGGGGAAGGATGGGTAATTCCTGCGGAATTTCGATATCCGCCAGGTTATCATTCTCTGTTTCATTTATGGGGATGATGGGCATGAAGTCCATTTCCTGCTCAGGACGCTGAAAAAAGAAGTTTTCGTTCATAAATAGAAAGGCTGACAAAATAACACCTCTTTTGGTATTATCCTATCTTTTTCTGAATGTCCCCTTATGTTCAAGTTTGATGCCACAATGGCTATGCCCGCCGAAGCGAAGCGTAGTTGGGTTGATGGACTTCAGGTGGAAGTCTAAAATATAATTTTGCAAGCTAAATTATGACGATCGAACCAATTTCGAGAAGTTGACCTTCATTGACGTCCATCAACCATCAACCAAACATAAATACCTAAATCAATCTAAACCCAATGTATAACTGGATCGTTTGATTCGTCCATTTGTAATTACTATTAATATCATTCAGGTTGTTCAACCCGAGAACATACCTGGCACCGGCTTTAAACCCACCTAGGTTTACCTGGGCTCCGCCAACGATTGAAAAGTCGCCGGACTTAAATGCATTTAATGCGCTGGTACTGATATTATCGCTTAGTTTTATTCCAAACTGGGGACCGACCAGAAAGCTAATTAAGGGAATTGGTCTAATGGATAAAAGTATGGGAATAGTTAGATAATTCAAATAAACATCTCTGTCGGCATACCCGAACGACCGGTATACTTCGTCGAAATTATCGGCCGTGCGTGTGTTTGTCTGATTGAATAAAAACTCAGGCTGAATTCCGATATGCTTGTTAATATTCAATTCAGCAAATGCGCCTGCAGTGAAGCCCCATTTAAAGCCGCTGGAAAAGCCTTCGCCATCAATACTAGAAAGGTTGGTCCCTGCTTTCAATCCGAGATGAAATCCCTGGGCAAATAGGCTTCCCGACGATATAATCACCACAGACAAGATTAACAAAGAGGCTTTTTTCATATAAAATTGATTGTAGTTAAGAATCTGATTACCATTTACCCTCAACGGGTAAATTGCGGGATTCGTTTCCCGGAAATTCATTTTAACAACTCGTTAGTGAGTTGGGAGTTATGGGGGTGATGAGTTATAAAGAATCAGTTATGGGTTATGAGTTATGAGTATCTGAAGTCCAAAAAAGTTGACTAACGGAAAAAATAGGCATCATTATTTAAAATTTCAGATTAAAATTTGAAAATTTGGACCTGCATTCCATAACCCATAACCCATAACCCACAACTCATCACCCTCTTCACCCATAACTCATAACTCAAATCAGTTCAATCAAACTAATTTCCGGCAAAATCCCCACACGGCCGGGATATCCGATAAATCCATAGCCGCGGTTCACATAGAGTTTTTGTTTACCCTCTTCGTAAAGTCCGGCCCATTCTTTATAAACATATTGAACCGGGCTCCATTTAAATCCGGGGATCTCGACCCCAAACTGCATACCATGCGTGTGCCCCGCAAGGGTTAGATCAATATCTCCGTAATTAGGTCTCACTTCTGCATCCCAATGACTGGGATCGTGGCTCATGAGAATCTTGAATGGATATTTTTCTGCGCCGGGATAGGCTTCCCACATCTTGCCATATTTTGGAAATCGTTTTTTAGCGCTCCAGTTTTCAATACCGATCAGCGCAATCTGATCACCACCTCTTTCCAGCACGACATGCTCGTTCATCAGCAATCTCCATCCCATGCCCACTTCTGTTTTTTTCAGATCTTCTATATTTTGCAGGCGGGCCTCGGGGCTCGGCCAGTGGACATAATCCCCATAGTCGTGATTGCCCAGTGTAGTGAAAACACCCATTGGAGCTTTCAAACGGCTGAAAACATCCACATAATCTTCCATCTCCGTTGCACGGTCATTGATGAGGTCGCCGGTGAATAAAATCAGGTCAGGTTTCAGGTCAAGCGCCATCTGAACGCCTTTTTCCACTGCTTTTTTATTAGTAAAACTTCCGGAATGAATATCGGAGATCTGAACAATCTTCAAACCTTTAAAGCCTGGAGGGAGGTTTGCAAATTGCAATGGAATCCGACGGATATGGTAGTTATATTTATTACTGAACCCATAGATCAGCGATGAAAACAAAGCGCCCCCCACTCCTATTCCGAGCCAGCTTAAGAACAGGGATCTGGAAACTCCTTCACCGACCTCACTCTCACCTTCTGTATTCCGGAAAAAAATCTTTCCAACACCCCATTGCATAAGCCTTCGGATATCATCGATCAGGAAAAAAACAGCCGCAAACAATTTCGCAAAGAATAAACCAATGATCGTTGCGAATATATAATTGCGCATATTCCTCGGCAAACGGTCAATCTGGATAAAAGGCAGAAGAACAAGGAGCAGCAGAACGGCAACGGAGATGGTCCAGTAAGCCGAGTAAATGATGGTTCTTGTACGATGAGAGGATCCCTGGGTTAAAAGTTTCACAACCTGAAAAACATACAGGTCAAGCAGAGCCATGATCAGCGCGATTATGAGGATAAAACTTGCATTGCGCATAAAAAATAATTGACAACAAAATTAGAAGGCAATGAATTCGTCCAGTTGGACATCGATCGATTTCAGTGTCCCTGCATGCCGCATTCCACCATTGTCGAACAGGGTGTCAACAATGGAAATAGGCAGTTTGTTCGGATGAACTGTCGTGCGCACATAATGCAGTATGCCGGTAAGATGGTCCATGCCCCTCAAATTTCCCGCCCTTCCCCTGGAAAGACCAGTGAGCAGGGCTTTTTTTTCGTACCAAACTTTTTCAATGTCACTGATATCGATCAGACATTTTAATACGCCCGGAATGCTGCCATTATATTCCGGACTGATAAAAACAAATTTCTTCGAGGGTATCAGCCATTCCTGTTCCAGCTGCACGATGGCAGGATTCCTTTCCAGTACATTCAGATCCACCAGGGAAAGAATGTGGGCATCAATATTTTTTCCCTTAAGAAGAGACTGATAAAGTTCTGCTACCCGCAGGGTATAACTACCCTTGCGGTTGGTTCCTGAGATGATAAGATACATGGAAGTGCAAGTTAGGGTGAACCGGTATTTTTCTCAAGTCGCAGAGCAAGTTTGTATTTTTGCACTTTAATGGCTGCAACGGAGGAAAACTAAATTTTGTACTTTTCCCGATAGGATACATCTTTACGAGCTTTGCCGTGTTTTGCGGCCAGGCCAGCCATCAAAAAATTGAGGGTCATATGGCAAGAATCATTGGTGTTGCAAATCAGAAGGGAGGGGTAGGAAAAACCACCTCCGCCATCAATCTGGCGGCAAGCCTTGCGGTGCTGGAATTCAAGACCCTGCTGGTGGATGCAGATCCTCAGGCAAATAGTACTACTGGGATAGGATTTGATCTGCACAATATCACGCAAAGCCTGTATGATTGCATGGTGAACCAGACTCCCGCAAGGGATGTAATTCTGAAATCAGAGGTTCCGCACCTGGATCTGATCCCTTCGCATATTGACCTGGTTGGAGCTGAAATTGAAATGATCAATTATCCGGAACGGGAAAGTGTGCTGAAGAATATTCTGGAATCCGTACGCCCCAGTTATGATTTTATTATCATCGATTGTTCGCCTTCTCTGGGACTTATTACCGTAAATGCGCTTACTGCCGCTGATTCGGTGATCGTTCCTGTGCAGACGGAATTCTTCGCCCTGGAGGGTCTTGGGAAATTGCTGAACACGGTCAAGATTGTGCAAAGCCGCCTGAATCCGAACCTTGCAATTGAAGGAATACTGATGACGATGTATGACGGGCGGCTGCGTCTCTGCAACTCGGTGGTCAGTGAAGTGCGCAAGCATTTTGATGAGATCGTTTTTAATACAATCATTCACCGCAATTCCAAAATCAGTGAGGCACCCAGTGTAGGAAAGCCGGTGATCCTATATGATGCATACAGTAAGGGGGCTATGAATTACCTCAATCTGGCAAAGGAGGTATTGCAAAAAAACAATATGACCAGGATGACCCAGGAAGAACGCATCCTGGAATAAGCACCAGGGGTAACAAGAACAAACATGACAACGCCGAATAAAAAAGATAAAGAAGCCCTGGGAAAAGGAATCCGCTCCCTGCTCCAGCATATTGATTCGGACCTAAAAAGCGGAGCAGAAGGATTGCGTCCTTCAATTACAGAAAATCTAACCGGTATTCAGCGCATCCCCCTGGACCTGATAGAACCGAACCCAAAACAGCCACGCCGGGACTTCGACGAAACCTCTCTGGAGGAACTTGCCGCTTCGATCCGTATGCATGATATCATTCAGCCCGTAACTATTTCGAAATTGACCGGAGGAAGGTACAGGCTCATTTCCGGAGAGCGACGTTTTCGTGCAGCCAGGCTGGCTGGAATCAGGGATATTCCAGCCTATATACGACAAGCGAATGATCAGCAGCTACTCGAATTGGCTTTGCTGGAAAACCTCCAGCGCGAAGACCTTAATGCAATGGAAGTAGCTATCAGTTATAAGCGCATGATGGATGAACTTAATTTCACCCAGGAACAAGTGTCTGAAAGAATGGGTAAGGAAAGAAGTACCGTTGCCAATTATGTTCGTTTGCTAAAGCTGCCTCCGGATATCCAGATCGCACTCCGAAATAATGCGATCACCATGGGCCATGCTCGTGCGCTGATCAATGTGGATACTGTTGAAAAACAATTATATCTTTTCCATGAGATCAAAACACGGTCATTATCCGTTCGGCAAACAGAAGAACTCGTTCGTAAATTATACAAAACTGCTACACGCGTTAAAGAATCTTTAAAAGGCGGGCTGTCAGAAGCTTACCGGAAAATTGAAGATACTTTAGCATCTCATTTCAGCACCCGGGTAAAACTCAGCCACAATAGCAAAGGAGAAGGAAGTATCTCTATAGAATATTATTCCGCCCAGGAGCTCAATAAAATTCTTGATCAGCTTGGCGTGCAGATAAATTAAGCGTTCGGTATGAGGCAGGCAGTTTTCGTTCTCCTTATTTCTGGAATTTCTTTCATTCAGGCAAATGCGCTGCCTGTGAATCCCCTGCTCTTCAACTCTCCATCTGATATCTGCGTTGCGCATTCAGCATTCAGCGTTTTGCCTGTGATAGATACGATTCCAGAAAAAATTGACAGCAGCATGGTGCCAAAGTTGATCGTTCTGCCAGCATCGGATACCATTATTCAGCGTTCCACCTCGAACACCTCAAGTGAAAAAGATTCGCTTCTCAAGAAAAAACACAATCCGCGGAAGGCGACTATTTATTCCGCCATTTTACCAGGAGCCGGCCAGATTTACAACCACAAATACTGGAAACTGCCTATTGTGTACGCAGCGGTCGGCATTCCGGTTTATGCTTTCTTTTTCAACAAGACATGGTACAATAAATGCCAATATGCGCTGGTGGTTACCATTAACCAAAGTCAGGGTGACAGCCTTGCAAAAGTAGACCCCATCCTGCGGCCGTTTGTGAGTAACGGCGACGTAAACGGCATTATTACCAACAGAGACAGTTTCCGTAAGAACGAGGATTATTCGGTATTGTTTTTACTTTTGTTTTACGGATTGAATATCGTGGACGCGACGGTAGACGCCCATTTGCGGGATTTTAATGTAAATGACGACCTGAGTTTTAAGGTAAAGCCCATGTTCATGACCAGCCCAAGCCTGACGGCCGGACTAACCTTTGTGTTTGATATTCACAAAGGAAGGGGAAGGCCACTCAACCTGAATTAATATCTTTGCCAACCTATGCGGATAGCATTAATTGGATATGGGAAAATGGGCCGGGCCATCGAAGAAATCGCTGTGAAAAAAGGTCATGAGATCGTATTGAAAATTGACCTCCATAATGGGCATGAATTAAATCCCCATAATTTGTCGAAAGCCGATGTCGCCATTGAGTTCACCGGCCCAGGCTCAGCCGAGTCCAACCTCAGGAAATGTCTGGAAGCAGGAATTCCGGTAGTGTGCGGTTCCACGGGTTGGCTGGATGAATATGAGTCGGTGAAAAAAGCATTTGAGAATAAGGGCGGTACCTTTTTATACGCAAGTAATTTCAGCGTGGGCGTAAATATTTTCTTTGAACTGAATAAAAAGCTGGCCGCAATGATGACCGCACATCCGGAGTACAGCGTACAAATCCGGGAAACACATCATACCCAAAAAAAGGACGCACCCAGCGGAACGGCGATTACACTGGCTGAACAGATTATCGAAAATATACCATCGCTCAGATCCTGGGTTAATCGTCCTTCAGATTCAGACGCTGAACTTTCCATTATCAGTGAACGGGCAGACCCTGCACCGGGCACTCATGAAGTAATGTACAAATCCAAAATTGACGATCTGGAAATCAGGCATACTGCCCATAGCCGCGAAGGGTTTGCAGGAGGAGCCGTGCTTGCTGCCGAGTATATCTATAATAAGAAAGGCATTTTTTCTATGAAGAATGTGCTGGGATTTTAGCCGGCCCGGAGTTTTGTTGAAACTGTTTATCGCCTGAACTGTTATTATTTTCATATAACTTGTAACTAAAGCGCCGTATGCTATCCAAAAAAACCCAATACGCTTTTCAGGCCCTTATGTACTTGTCTGAGCATTCAAACGAGGGGCCTGTTTTGATTGCCGAGATCTCAAAAAAGAAAAAAATTCCGCTGAAGTTTCTCGAAAACATCCTCCTGGAGTTAAGAAAAGCCGGCATCCTGGAAAGCAAAAAAGGAAAGGGCGGCGGCTATTTTTTTGCAAAAGATCCGGACGCAGTCACCCTGGCAACGGTAATGCGGCTTATAGATGGCCCGATTTCTCTTCTTCCCTGCGTAAGCCTGTATTTTTATGAAAAGTGCTGGAACTGCGATGAAAAGCATTGCGGGCTTCACGAGGTATTGATTCAGGTCCGCGATGCCAATTTGCGTCTATTGGAGAAGAAGACGATTGCAGACTTGCGGAGAAAGTAAAAAGTAAAAAGTAAAAAGTAAAAAATAAAAAATGGTTCGCACTTGGGAAAGCTCAAAACGAGCGTTCGCTCCAATTTTTACTTTTTACTTTTTACTTTAAATAAAAAAAGCCCTCTCAAAAGAGGGCTTTTTTTATTTAAATATGCTCCGTTAATAATCCATTCCACCCATACCCGGCGCTCCTCCGCCCGGATGAGCATGAGCTTCTTCTTTCTTCGGCTTGTCTGCTACTACACATTCGGTAGTTAGCAGCATACCAGCGATGGAAGCCGCATTTTCGAGGGCAATACGGGTAACTTTGGTAGGATCAATGACACCGGCTTTGAGCAGGTTCTCATATACTTCAGTCCTTGCGTTGAAACCGTAGTCAGCTTTTCCTTCTTTTACCTTCTGCACAACAATGCTTCCTTCAATACCGCAGTTATGAACGATCTGGCGAAGTGGTTCTTCGATAGCTCGTTTAACGATCTGGATCCCGGTTGATTCATCTTCATTAGCTGCACCTTTCAATTTATCCAGGGCCTCAATAGCGCGGATATACGCTACGCCACCACCAGGAACAATTCCTTCTTCAACGGCAGCTCTTGTAGCGTGAAGTGCGTCGTCAACGCGATCTTTCTTTTCTTTCATTTCCATTTCTGTTGCAGCGCCAATATACAATACGGCAACTCCTCCGCTCAGTTTAGCGAGGCGTTCCTGCAATTTTTCCTTATCATAATCTGAAGTTGTTGTTTCGATCTGTGCCTTGATTTGGCTAACGCGGGCCGTGATGTCTTCCTTCTTTCCTTTTCCGCCGACAACAGTCGTATTGTCTTTGTCGATCGTTACGGAAGAGGCGGAACCCAGATAGCTTAGATCAGCATTTTCCAGCTTGTATCCCTGTTCTTCACTGATGACGATGCCCTTGGTCAGGACGGCAATATCTTGTAGCATTTCCTTTCTGCGGTCTCCAAAGCCGGGAGCTTTGACAGCAGCCACTTTCAGGGTACCACGCAATTTGTTTACTACAAGTGTTGCAAGTGCTTCACCTTCGAGATCTTCGGCAATGATCAGGAGCGGACGACCGCCCTGGGCAACCTTCTCGAGGATATGTAAAATATCTTTCATTGCAGAGATCTTCTTATCATAGATAAGAATGTAGGGGTTCTGCAATTCCGCTTCCATTTTTTCGCTGTTCGTAACGAAATAAGGAGAAATATAACCGCGGTCGAACTGCATACCTTCCACTACATCTACTGTAGTATCGGTGCCTTTTGCTTCTTCAACGGTAATAACGCCCTCCTTACCTACTTTGGTAAAGGCTTCAGCAATCAGTTTACCTATGTTTTCATCATTGTTGGATGAAATGGCGGCTACCTGCTGAATTTTCTTACTGTCGTTGCCAATGGTTTGTGACTGTAGCTTCAGGCTGTTCACTACGGAGACGACGGCTTTGTCGATACCCCTTTTCAGGTCCATCGGATTGGCACCTGCGGCTACATTCTTGAGTCCTTCACTAATGATAGATTGTGCCAGCACGGTTGCCGTTGTGGTACCATCACCTGCGATATCCGCTGTTTTGGAAGCTACCTCTTTTACCATCTGGGCACCCATGTTCTCGATCAGGTCTTCCAGTTCAATTTCCTTTGCAACTGTAACACCATCTTTTGTAATAGTAGGTGCACCGAATTTCTTTTCGATTACCACATTGCGGCCCTTGGGACCCAGGGTAACCCTTACGGCGTTAGCAAGTATGTCAACGCCTTTTTTCATTTTATTTCTTGCGTCGATGTCGAAGAAAAGTTGTTTAGCCATTGTTTTTTAATTTGATAATTTGATAAATTGATAATTTGAAAATTTAAGGATCTGAAAATGATTGAGGACCAATGGTTCTCATTTACACATTTTCAAATTTTCAAATTTGTCTTGTTGTCTTAAAATTTCGCGATGATGTCCGACTCTCTCATGCTTAAAAAATCCTGACCCTCAAAGCTGATTTCAGTACCGGAATATTTTCCGTACAATACAACATCGCCCACTTTTATGACAGGCTTTTTGCCGTCTTCATCTATATCACTGATCGCGACAACTTCGCCTCTCTGGGGCTTTTCCTTAGCCGTATCAGGAATGATTATCCCGCCTGAAGTTTTCTCTTCTGCCGGCGCAGGTTTTACAAAAACTCTGTTTTTAGTACCTGCAATTGGTGAAATCGCTAACTTTTTAGCCATGACTGTATTAATTTAAATTTAGTGAAAAGTTTTAGAGGCCCGTTGGAAGGGGCAGCAAAGCTAACACTAAATTCTGTACCAATTACACGAAATGGGAATAGTTGGCAGTCGCCATTCAATAAAAAACATCTGGAATTAAAGATGGCAGGTGATTAATGACAGTATTTCAGTTGCTTTCTGTGCCAGAAATGACCCTGCCTGCCCCTACAAAATGGCTGGAATAATAACCTTCACCCAGGTTACTGATCTGAACACCTGAAATTGATGCGTGGATAAAGCGGTCGTTATAGAGGTAAACGCCGACATGGGTCACGTTATGTCCCTTGCCCAGGGTATGAAAAAATACCAGGTCGCCCTCTCTTAAATCCCTTTTTTTAACCCGGCGGGATATCAAATATTGATCCTTGGAGATCCGCGGAAGGCCATTTACCTCGTAAACATTGGCCATAAGCAGGGATGCAAAGGCAGAACAGTCGATCCCATCCTTGTCTTTTCCTCCGTAGTGATACGGAACACCATACCATTGATCCATGAAATCCAATAGTTTTTGATTGGTAAGCAGCTCTACCGGTGAATTTGTGAGGATGGCATACTTGAATTGCAGACTGTTAAACTTTTCCCTGCTTCCGATTTCTGATGAACCTTTGGAAGAAGAATGGTTTGAAGAGGCCCGGGGTTTGACTGGATTTTCCGGGGTTTTCGTAGTTTCATCAGCCGTGGTAATGCCTTCCAGGAACCGGGGCTGTGTTGATCTATCCAGAGATGTCGTAGTTTGCACAGACTCCGCCGGGTTATCTGCCGTGGTACCCGGACGCAGCACATGGCAGCCGCAGGCGAAGATCAGGATGAGCGATAAAATGAACTGATTTTTCATTTTTTTGTTGGATACAGGATACGTACAAAGATATGGTTTTTGTGATCCCATATCCCACCGGTTTTGCGGCAATTTATGCTTGATCACCAATAAGTTATGAAATTGTGTGTTCTATGTGAAGAGATAGGGCCGGCCAATAATGCCTAACGCGTTTTATTCTTTGTTAATTGCAGCAGTAAGTAATAAGCCAATGTCCACTTTTTCACATCTCCACGTACACACACAATACTCCCTTCTGGACGGCGCCGCTTCCATCCAAAATCTGTATACCAAAGCGGTCAGGGATCAGATGCCCGCCCTGGCCATTACCGACCATGGCAATATGTTTGGTGCTTTTGCTTTTGTAGCGGAGGCGTATAAACATAAGAATGCGGATGGTTCGCTGAAGGTAAAGCCCATTGTAGGCTGTGAGTTTTATGTAGTGGCTGACCGACATCGGAAAACCTTTACCAAAGACCAGAAAGATCAGCGTTTTCACCAGGTGTTGCTGGCGAAAAATAAGAAAGGATATCAGAACCTTACCAAGCTCACTTCCCTGGGATACATTGAAGGAATTTACAGCAAATACCCCCGGATCGACAAATCCCTGATTGAAAAATACCACGAAGGCCTCATAGCAACCACCTGTTGCATTGGCGCCTACGTTCCGCAAACTATTTTGAATGAAGGTGAAGAAAAAGCAGAAAAAGAATTTAACTGGTGGCTAAATCTTTTCGGGGAAGATTATTTTATTGAATTGCAACGCCATCAACTGCCGGAGCAGGAAAAAATAAACAATTTCCTGGTGAAACTAGGCAAAAAATACAATGTGCCGGTAATCGCTACAAATGATAGTCATTATACTGACCGGGAGGATTACAACGCGCATGACATCCTGCTATGCATCAATACCGGAGAAAAACAATCCACGCCCGGATATGATGATTTTGTGAATGATGATATGAATCTGAAGAACCGGCGTTTCAAATTTCCGAACGACCAGTTTTATTTAAAGACTACGGCAGAAATGACGGAACTCTTCAAAGATATTCCCGAAGCGATTGACAATACCGGAATGGTGCAGGACAAAGTAGAATTGCTGAACCTGAAAAAAGATATACTGCTGCCGGCCTTTCCAATTCCGGAAGCATTCCAAATTCATGCCGACAGCAACCTGAATCAATGGGAGTATTTAAAAGATATTACCTACCAGGGTGCAAAAAAAAGGTACAGCGAACTTACGGCTGAGCTTCAGGAGCGGATAGAATTTGAATTGTTCACGATTAAGACAATGGGCTTTGCCGGATATTTTTTAATCGTAAGTGATTTTATTCGGGCCGGCCGTGAAATGGGGGTATTCGTTGGCCCTGGCCGTGGGTCAGCAGCAGGGAGCGTTGTAGCTTTCTGTATAGGGATCACCAATATTGATCCGATCAAATATAATCTGCTTTTCGAACGGTTTCTCAACCCCGACAGGAAATCAATGCCTGATATTGATACCGATTTTGACGATGAGGGCCGGCAAAAAGTAATTGACTATGTCGTAAAAAAATACGGAAAAAATCAGGTGGCGCAGATCATTACCTATGGCACTATGGCGGCCAGGATGAGTATCAAAGACGTTGCGCGTGTGCTGGATCTTCCTTTGTCCGAAGCAAACGCCCTGGCAAAGCTGGTTCCGGAGCGTCTGGGCATCACATTGAAAAGAGTATTGCACGCGCCCCTCACTTCAAAAGACGGAGAAAAATCACTCGAGGAAAAAGAAGGTATGGGCGGCGACGACCGGGAACTGATAAAGAAAATCCGGGAGATCTACCAGGGAAATGACCTTCGCAGCAATGTATTGCATGAAGCCGAGCGACTCGAAGGGTCGGTGAGAAATACGGGCCTGCATGCCGCCGGTATCATCATTGCGCCGGAAGAACTGGCCAACATCATTCCGGTATGCACGGCCAAGGATTCGGACCTGCTCGTAACACAAATTGAAGGCAGCATTATTGAAGAAGCAGGCGTGTTAAAAATGGACTTCCTCGGATTACGCACCCTAAATATATTAAAGACCGCGCTGGAGCTGATAGAGCAAAATCATGGCGTAAAGATTGACATCGACAAGATCCCGCCCGATGATAAAAAAACATTCGAGTTATATCAGCGGGGAGAAACCATTGGTACTTTTCAATTTGAAAGTCCCGGTATGCAGAAATATTTGCGGGACCTCAAGCCGGATAAATTCGACGATCTCACTGCGATGAATGCATTATACCGTCCCGGCCCCATGGCTTATATCCCAGCATTCATTGATCGGAAACATCTTCGCGAAGCCATCCGCTATGATCTTCCCATAATGGAAGAGATCCTTAAGGACACTTATGGGATCACAGTTTACCAGGAGCAGGTCATGCTGCTCGCACAGAAACTCGCAGGATTCAGCAAAGGAGACGCCGATGTGCTCCGCAAGGCCATGGGTAAGAAGCAGAAATCCATTCTGGATAAAATGAAGAGCCAGTTCATTTCGGGGGCAACCCAAAGAGGACATGCTGCAGCGGCACTGGAAAAGATCTGGACAGACTGGGAAGCTTTCGCCCAATATGCATTCAATAAATCACATTCCACCTGCTATGCATATGTAGCCTACCAGACAGCTTACCTGAAATCCCATTATCCGTCTGATTACATGGCATCCGTTCTGAACCATTCCGGCAGTATCGACAAAATAACCTTCTTCATGGAGGAATGCAAACGGATGGGATTGAAAGTGCTTGGGCCCGATGTGAATGAATCCAAGCAGGGGTTTGCCGTGAACCCGAGAGGCGAGATCCGCGTAGGTCTCGGTGGCCTGAAAGGTGTTGGTGAAGCGGCCGTTGGTGCTGTTATTGAAGAAAGGGAAAAAGGAACGCCCTTTACTTCTATTTTTGACCTGATCAAAAGGATAAATCAACGGACCGTAAATAAAAAAACCCTGGAAAGCCTGGCATATGCCGGCGCATTTGACTGTTTTCCTGAAATGCATCGTGCACAATATTTTTATATCGCGCCCGGAGATACCAGTACGGGTCTTGAAAAGATCATCCGATTTGGAAATGTGGTACAGGCCCAGAATGTGCAGCACAGCAATACGCTTTTCGGCGATTCCAGCGCAGATTTCGAAGTACGACCTCCCAAGATTCCCAATTGCGAGCCGTGGACGCTTACCGAATTGCTAAATCATGAAAAAGACGTGACCGGAATGTTCATGAGCGGTCACCCGCTGGATCATTTCCGTTTCGAGATCAACCATTACAACATTATAAACCTGGCCGACTTCAACGAGATCAAAGAAGCAGTGACCCTGCAGGCCAATCCGTCCAAATCCTATCGTCTGGCCGGGCTCGTAGTGGATGCACAACACCGGGTAACAAAAACCGGTAAGCAATTTGGGTCCTTTACGCTGGAAGATTACTCTGGTAAAAGTGAGTTCATCCTCTGGAGCGAGGAATATGCCCGCTTCTCCAATTACCTGGAAAAAGGAAAAAATATATTCATGACCGGTTATTTCAAACCCAGGTATAACCGCGTGGAATTTGAATTCAAGGTAGAGAAAATGATGATGCTGGAAAGTATCAAACCGGTGCTAACCAAACAGGTGGTGCTTGATCTGGAAGCCCGTCACCTCAACGAAAATATGATCCGGTTTGTAGAGAAGAACATGAAGCAGCATCCCGGGAAATCAACCCTGAAAATAAATATACTGGAATCCAGGAGCAATAGCCGGATCACCATGCAAACCCTGGAGAATGGATTTGAAATGAATGACGAAATGGCCGCCTTTTTGCAAAGCAGTCCGGAGTTCGAAGTCCAAATCATATCATCCTAGGAGGAAAGTGACAGAATGAGTGTTTTATTGGAATGGAAACATATTTGCATCTATGTCGCTGAACCGACAAAAAAGCCGGAGAAAAAAGCGGAATTTTACATCAAATTAAAACGAATATATATGGCACATGAATTCACCGATGCGAACTTTCAGGAAAAGGTGATTGCTTCTGATAAATTAACTGTGATTGATTTCTGGGCTGAATGGTGTGGACCGTGCCGGGCAATCGGACCAGTAATTGAAGAGCTTTCAAAAGAATATGATGGCAAGATCAATGTAGGAAAGGTAAATGTGGATCACAATCCGCAGCTGTCCATTAATTATGGAATCACTTCCATTCCCGCTATTTTGTTTATCAAGGGTGGCAAAGTAGTAGATAAACTGGTTGGTGCACAACCGAAAAGCAATTTTGTGAAAAAGATCGAGTCGCATATTTGAGAAATTAAAGAGTAAAAAGTAAAAAGCGTTCCTTTCAGAACGCTTTTTCTTTTAGCACCATTTTAGGAATTAACCGTTTATTTTTGCAGACCAACCGAAATATGGCCAAGATTTTATTGCCTCTGTTATTGATTCTTTCGCTCGCCTCGTGCAAAGATTCCAATAGCTCCTCTGAAACTTCGGGCTCCATCGATGAACCGGCAACCAGCAATGCACCGGCAGAGATCTCCTATACCGTGCTGAACGAAACACCGCATGATATAAATTCCTATACGGAGGGTCTGATGGTGTATGATGGAAAGCTGTATGAAAGTTCAGGCTCACCTGAAGAGAATCCCAATACGAGATCCATATTCGGCATTGTTGACCCCACGACAGGAAAGATTTCCGTAAAAGCGGAACTCGACAAAAAAATTTATTTCGGTGAAGGAATAACCTCTTTAAACGGGAAGATTTACCAGCTGACCTGGACGAACAAAACCGGTTTTATCTACGATGCAAAAACTTTCAAAAAATTAAGTCAGTTTTCATTCCCCAGCAAGGAAGGCTGGGGAATGACCACCGACGGCGTTGACCTGATCATGAGCGATGGCACAAGCAGCCTGACCTGGCTCGATCCCAATACATTCAATACCGTCAGGCAGGTTACCGTTACAGATAACAACGGCGCAGTAGGCAACATCAACGAACTGGAGTATATCAAGGGGAGTATTTACGCGAATGTCTATGAGACAGACTATATCATCCGCATTGATCCGGCAACGGGCAAGGTCACCGGCAAAGCCGATTTCAGCAAACTGAATAAGGAAGTCAAAACAAAATATCCAGGTGCCGAATTTATGAATGGCATTGCCTACGATTCAGCAAAAAATAAAGTCTATATTACCGGGAAGCTTTGGCCGAGTATTTATGAGGTACGGTTTAATCTCACTTCCCCGATACATAAATAAGCGAACTGCAGCGCTCCTTTTGTGCGAGCGCCTTTATATTGGAGATTGTACCCGTTAGAAACCCTCTGATCAGCGATGAATGGCCGGTTGCATATTTCTCACTCAGGAGACTGATATAAAAGCTGTCGAACCACATCGGCTCCATCCTGGTTAATTTAAGTCTGCTGGCATCCAGCAGATATTTTATGGAACCTGGAGAAAAGTGGTAAAGATGCCTCGGTACATCATAAGCTGCCCAGTTTTCTTTATACTTCATACCATCATAACTGGTATAGTTCGGAACGGCAATAAACAGTTTTCCGGAAGGCTTCAATAATTTCTTCAAATGCTCCAGGTATTGTTGAAGTCCGTGAACATGTTCAAGCACATGCCACAAGCTGATGGCATCAAAGGATGCTTCGGGAAGGCTTGAAAATGATTCGGCAGGCAATAGCGCAGTGCGGTGATCCGAAAAAGCAACCTGCCGCGCTTTCACATCCGGCTCGATGCCCTGGCTCGCCCAGCCTTTCCTATGCATATATTGTACAAAGGCACCCGTGCCAGCCCCGATATCCAGGTGATTTCCATGTTTTAACCCGGTAGCTGAAAGGATCAGTTCATATTTCAATGAAAGGGTGTGGTTTCGCACCCGGTGATAAAGCGAGTTTATTAATCCCTGCCGGGTATTGCTGTGAGAGATATAATTCTCGGACTGATAATAGCGTCCGATACTTTCCGGCGGCGGAACATTCCTTGTAAAACGAACCGAGCAATGATGGCATTCCCAGATCTCGAAAAATTCATGAGAAACCGTGTGGTCCTGGGCATTCAACACAAAATGAACCTGTTCGCTTTTACATACTGGACATGGCGTGGCATCCATCGTTTTTGATAATGATTGATTCCGCAGATAGATAAAAATTATTTATTCAGCTGAAGGGTTTGCTGATTTCCGGTGGATTCCACATTCCATCCCCGGGACGAAAAATGGATTGTGATCACCAGCGCTGCCGCAATTCCCGTAATCAGGGCAACCAGCCACCAAAGGCGGTTCCCGTGAACGGGTTCTTCCGAAAACCATTGACTCATCTCGCCGCTCGTTCGTTCACGGTCACCAACAAGCAGGGTATGCTGCGCATGCGCACGAACCAGTTTCTCTGCCGGAACCGGTTGCAGGAAAAATGGATTGCGCAGTGCGGATTCGAAGTGAATATTACCTTCTATATCCTTCTTTAATTCCCCGACTCCTTCCCAAACTGCATTCTGAAGATGATTGATCCGGTCCCTCAATCCATAGGCAAATTCATTGTATTGCCGGAGGGCTTCATAATCTGAGATTTGCTGCTTGGTGGCCAGGTAGGAAAAAAACTCTTTGTCAGGCGCATCAAAATATTTATCAAACCGAAAATAGTAATAAGCAGGCAGGGCAGTTCGTGAACCGGCATCAATGTTTGCTGCTGTTGATTCCATCCAGATGGTACCCAGACCCGGAATGCTGATACTTTTGTGCTGGAAAAGGTATTTATTAAGAATTGCGTACATAGATCAGTCCTGCAACCGAGGATTATTTTCTTCCAAAAGAATAAATTACACCCCCTAAGATATTGAATCCATAAACAGGATACTGGTTCCAGCGCTGATATTTATCATTGAACAGGTTGTTCATCTGCAACCAGAGATTAAATTGGCGGGTTATCCGGAACTCAAGGCCGGCATCCAGGTCAATTCCTCCATCGCCAGTTTGCGGAGACTTGTTCAAGGCACGGAATGGAGCTCCGTCGAATGCCCACAGATCGGATTTTAACCAGAGGTCCTTCAATATTTCCCAGCGAAAATTGACGTTTAGTTCCAGTGGCAACATGCCCCAGGCGCGGTATTCCTGCTTCGTCATGAAGTTCCGGAGCGTGAGCCCTGCCGTGGCACTGAATTGTTCTCCCTGGGTATAGCTTATTTCGCCATGCACATTAAATACGTCCATTTTCGGCTCATAAATGACTTTGAAATTTTTGCCATCCAGACTATCATTCAAAAAGAGCGGCATGTTATGGTATTCGGAAGGCCCGGCTTTTACCAGGTAGGAAACATGGTTGCTCAGGGAGCCTTTGAATCCACCATAGAGTTCCTGAACCCTGGTATTTAACAATGCTGTAGGTTGCCAAAGCCAGGGATTAATCGTTTCGAAACGCTGGTAACTTCCTTTTTCATAATATCCTGTAAGTGCTGCAAACAGGGTAAACTTCTTATTATCTGTTGTATAATCTGCGGAAAAATTCGGAAGAAGATGAAAGGCCTGCTGATCCCAGGAAGGTGTCAACTCCACATGTAAGGCCAGATTATCTCCATGGTACACTACGGCCGGAGAAACGTAAAATAAGTTATTGTTTATCGTAAAAACGTCAGTCACCTGATAGTGCGTAAGATCTGCCGTAACGCCAAGATCGATTCCGAAATGTTCTCCGATGGTTTTTTGCAATGGGAGGTTTATTACGGTGTTGATTTCCGTTCCGCGCGGAAACTGGTTATCACCAAATGCAACCACTTTCACATTCGGGTTATAGGTGAGCCCGTATTCGGTTGGAACACTGTTCCGCAGGCCTATCCTTGCATCAATGGTCACAAATTGCTGTAGCAATTGGCTGTTGACAAATTTTAATGAGTCGGGCTGGTAGCCATATAAATAATATCCATCCGCACGGAATCCCAGTTTACCGCTCCATTCCAGATTGTTCAGGCTTTTCACCGTGCCGGTAATGGCCCCCGAAATCATACTATTTTTTTGATAGGGCAGATTTCCCTTCGAGGAATACCCCTCAGCAAACACATTGAAAAAACTGTATCTCCTGTCTCCGAAACTTAATCCGGCTTTTGCGTAAGGCAGGTGAATATTTCCGATGCCGGCTTTAATATAGTTGTCATTTTCCCAGATACTGAGCGTATCGCCGGGAAGCGCAACGGGACTAAGACCGGCAGGCTGATATTGCAGCGATAAATACTCAACCGGCAAATTATAGGAAAGCGTTGGATGCGTACTATCGATTTGCGGTGGCTCCGCATTAAAATTGATCTTGGCCGCATTTTTCAGCGAAGGTTTGAATGTCGACGTGATGTTAATAGTCTTCCGTTTCGTGGTGTCCTGAGCATGTAAAGAAACGGTGACCGGCAGCATCAAGCCAGCTAAACAAATACCGCTCTTCATAAAATTCAACGAGTTGATTCGCATCTCAGTTGTCATTGCTGATTTTACTATTCCCGGATTCTTCCTGTTTTACCTGATCTAATTTTTGCTCGGCCTGAACACGTAATTCCTCAATCTTCGCATTTTCAACGAGGCTCTGGAACGTGGCTTTGGCATTGAAATAATCTTTTTCTTTCAAATAGACATCCCCCAATAACAAATACGCTTTAGTTACCCATAGCTCATATGAACCTGATTTATGGATAACTTCAAATGCCGATTTTTCGGCTTCTTTGAGCCTGCCCTGCTGGGACTCGCAGGCTGCGATCTGGTATTGCGCTTCTGCACCATAGGTCGCCCGGCTCAATGATGTGACGGTTCTGAAATAAGGCAACGCTGCATCACATTTCCCATCCGCCAGATAAGATTTCCCGATAATCATATTGGCAATAATCTTATCATCTGAACCAATGCCTTTCTGATCCAGCAGTTCACGGGCATTATCCGATGCATTTGACCAGTGTTGCAATTCATACTGACTCCGAAGCAGTCCGCGCATTGCCTCCATTTTATTTTCCTGGGCGGATGCAAAGTCTTTCAGCTTTGTATAATAGGTTTCAGCTTTCGCATAATCTTTTAAATAGAAAAAATTCAATCGTGCGGCCTGTAACAGAGATTTTTCAGCAAATTTATTGGGCGCTTTATCCGCTACAATTTCATAACCCGTTACTGCACTGGCCCAGTTTTTCTGGTTGGCGTACATCTCGCTTTTATAGAAATTGGCCTCCAGCGAATATTTTCCATCGGGGAATTTTTTCAGATAGTCTTCAAACTTCTGCTGAGCTGCGGAAAAATTGCCGTCGTTAAATTGAACCTCCGCCTCCTGGTATGCCAGCTGATCTTCCTGACTGCTGGAAATGGAAATGCCCATGGACTTGGCAAAATTCACATATTCGCTGGTTCGGCCTTCCTCGACGTATATTGATTTTGCGTTGTCCAGGGCTTCCTGGGCCTCAACAGAATTTGGATATTGTTTCAGCAACTGGTTGTACTGGTTCAATGCTTCAGCATTGTTTTCCAGATTGAAGTATGCAATGCCTTCGCGCAAATAAGCCCTCGGCTTCAACGCATCATTGCCTGTGCTGCTCAGGACATTTTTCAGATAGGGAAGTGATTCCCGGAACTGCTCGTTGGAAAGATAGGTATTGGCAATCTCCATATTAGCATCCTGCACCAGGGTCGAGGAAGGAAATTTCCTGATGAGACTGTTGAGCAGGGTAATTTTTTGTGAGGAAGAACTCACTCCGGCAACCATGGCTTTTTGAAATGTGGCATAGTCGGCCGTAGGCCAGGAATAATCCAGCACTTTAGTGTACATGACCACCGCTGTTCTGAAATCCCGGTTCATATAATAACAGTCGGCATCCCGGATAAAGGCATCCTGTTCCAGCGGACCCGCATCGATCCGGGGAGTCCTTACCACCTGCTCGAAAAATCCCTGGGCCTCACGGTAATTTTCTTTTTTCAGATAACAGTAACCAAGTGTATATTTTGCATCAACAGGATTTACTTCACCCCTGGTCATCGGCATTTTCAGATATTCAAAAAAATACGGAATGGCTTCATCAAGATGATTAGAACGGTAGGCAATTTCCCCTTTCCAGAAATTGATATAAGGAAGATATGCGGTATTATTTTTCTCTTTCAGCGCCTGATCCAACAGTTCGTTTGCATTCTGCAACATTCCGTCGTTAATCAGTTCCGTGGCCCTTCCGTAAAGGATTTTCGCGTGCAATTCCCTTGCATTTTCTGAAGGGTTGTTCATACTGTCCATCAATGCCAATGCGTCTTTATAATTACTGGTATTCGCAAGCACGCTGAGTAGCAATTCCCGGGCCTCAGCCGCATATTCTGATTTCGGATATTCGCCAAGAAACTCCCGGAATCCGGTCAGCGCGGCATCCAAATAACCCAACTCGAACGAAAGTTTTGCATAATGAAACTGGGATATTTCCTTTTGTGCCGGATAGCTGCTATTTGAAGCGCAAAACAAAAAAGCATTTCGGGCATTGGCTTTTTGCCCGGTTTTCAGATAGCTGTCCCCCAGCAGGTACATTGCATTTTGGGCAAGCGAATCCTCTTTGCCTCCCAATTGCTTGAATCCTTCAATGGCTTTCTTATAATTCTTGAGATGATAGTAACAATATGACAATTCGAACATATCCTGGCGGGTAACCTTTTTCGCCTTTGCCACATAGGATTCCAAATAAGGAAGTGCCTTTTCAAAATCCTGTTGTTCGTAATATCCATGGCCTGTCAATTGCCGCAGCTCGGCATCATAGTACTGATCGCCCGATTGCAGCTTCGAAGCCGCGTAAGAAATCGCTTTTTCTTTTTGTTTTTGAATCAGGTATATATTGGCAATATAATAAGGGACTATCGTGTGGTATTTGGGATCATTTTCTACTACAAAAAAAGCGGTGGAAGCATCGTTATACTTTTTCTGATAAAAGGATATATACCCGTAATAATAGTTGGCATCAATATAGTTCGGGTCCCTGGGAAGCTGGCGAACCGCGTCCAGCAAAGGTTTGGCCCGATCGAAGTCCTTCTTCACAAAATACGCATAGCCCTGGTGAAATTTCTCGTTAGCGATTTCCGCATTGCTCAGATTGTCGATCCCTGCAGTTTCGTACAGCTGTAGCGCAGATTCATAGTTCCCCTGACGAAAATAATATTCAGCCAGGTGATAGCTGAGCATTTCTCCGCGGGACGCATTGTTTTCATGCGCGATGAACTGCTTTGCGGGAGCAACGGAAGAGCTGTCGTCCTGGTTTAGTGAGCAAACCAGGGTATAATAATGTATATTCTGAAATTCAAAAGACTCACTATACTGCAGCTTGTTTTGCTGGTCCTGTTCGAGCTCTTTGAAAATCGGGTAGGCCAGACTGTAATACTGTTTCTGATAATACTCCTGGGCTTGTTTAAAGGCTGCCTGCGGATCATTCAGGTAAAAGGTCTGCTGTGCATTTGCCGAAAAAAACAAAACAAGGAGGAACGGAAAAAGTAATCGTTTCATCCGGAAATAGTTAATCACGTTCGAAGGTTCTGATTATTTTCCTCTATAACCAAAGATTGTTCCAAACAAGTGTGGATAACTGACAGGATTAACATTTTTTTAGAACAACCGTCAAAAAGGCCAAATCCACTACTTTTGGCTTAAATATTCCCAATGAAAAAATTATTATCTACTGCATACTCTGACAATGCGTTCAATTTTGCATTGCTGGTGCAGCGGGTCGTGACGGGACTCATGTTGCTCATAGCGCACGGATTAAGCAAGCTCACGAATTTCAGCAGCATGTCCGGCAATTTCTACGACCCCTTTCATATCGGCCACCAGAGCTCCGTGTTGCTCTCTATCTTTGCCGAAGTTTTTTGCTCCATGCTGCTGGTATTGGGATTATTTACACGATTGGCTGCTTTCGTTATCGTGCTTAACCTGTCTGTTGCCGTCTTTATGTTCCACCGGGGCCAACCTCTGCACAATATGGATCTGGGGATCATCTATTTAACGAGCGTGTTTACTATTATGATTATCGGACCGGGAAGGGTGAGTGTTGACGGCATGATGGGAAAATAGGAAGCAAATCAAATGCAACCATCGTATGTTTATTACGGAAACGCAGATAAGGGTCAGGTATGCCGAAACTGATCAGATGAATGTGGTCTATTACGGTAATTATGCCCAGTATTTTGAAGTAGCCAGAGCGGAATCGATCCGAAAACTGGGATTTACTTACAAAGAAATGGAAGCACTGGGCGTGATCATGCCGGTAGTTGAAATGCAGACTAAATTTTTGCGTCCTGCACACTATGATGACCTTCTCAGCATAAAAACCATATTAAGAGAACTTCCGGATACATACCGCATTAGTTTTGATCACGAAGTATACAATCAGGAAAAAAAACTGCTCACGACTGGAAAAGTGATCCTCTATTTTGTGAAAATGGGGACTTTTGAAAAAAGTCAAATGCCGGATGAACTGCGCAGCGTCCTGGCTCCTTATTTCCAGGAATGATAAGACAGTTCCCGGTAAATAGCTTAATGAACCACTGATTATGACAAATGCATCCATTATTACTATCGGTGATGAATTGCTGATCGGTCAGGTGATCGATACCAATAGCGCCTGGATGGCGCAGGAATTAAATAAGGCAGGCATTTGGGTAAACCGCCGGATTGCCGTTGGTGATCTGTGGGGTGATATCTGGAAGGCACTCGATGAGGCATCTGCCGTATCCGGAATCATTTTGATAACGGGCGGGTTGGGACCTACGGCAGACGATATTACAAAGTCGCTTCTCAGTGATTATTTTCATACCAGGCTGGTCGTAAATGAAGGAGCTTTAAAAAACGTCAAACATATTTTCGAAACCGTTCTGCGGCGCCCCATAATCGAACGCAACCTGAAACAGGCCGAGGTTCCCGAATCATGCACCGTAATCCAGAATAAGCGCGGAACTGCGCCTGGAATGTTATTTGAAAGAGAGGATAAAGTATTTATTTCCATGCCGGGAGTGCCCCACGAAATGAAAGGGATGATGACGGAAGAAGTAATTCCCTATTTGAAAAAAAAATTTAAGATGCCGTTCATTATACACCGGAACCTTTTAACAGCGGGTGTTGGTGAATCATTTCTGGCGGACCATATCCAGGCATTTGAATCTGCATTGCCGGCAACGATAAAGCTAGCGTACCTGCCTAATTATGGAATGGTGCGGCTGCGGCTCACGGGCATGGGTAATGATCCTGCTCAGCTGAGTCAGGAAATTGATGCACGGTTCACGGAATTGAAAACAATGGTGAGTGAATGGATGGTAACGGACGAGGACATTTCCTTACAGGAAGCGCTTGGAAAATTATTGAAGACCCGCAAACAAACCCTTGCTACCGCGGAAAGTTGCACTGGTGGTTATATTGCCCATCTTATTACGACTATTCCCGGTTCAAGCGCGTATTTCCAGGGAGGGCTAATACCATATCAAAACAGCATTAAAGAAAATGTATTGCAGGTGAAGAAGCACACGCTTGCAACTGTTGGGGCAGTGAGTGAAGAAACTGTGAAAGAGATGATAACCGGCGCACTGAATTTATTTCAAAGTGATTATGCACTCGCTGTATCCGGTATCATGGGTCCTGATGGCGGAACGGAAGAAAAACCTGTAGGGACTGTTTGGATCGCCGTGGGAAATCGTCAAACAACAGAAACCCGAAAACTCTGGTTCCGGTTCGATCGCCAAAGGAATATGGAACTCACGGCAACGAATGTGCTCAACTTGTTAAGAAGATTTATTTTGTCGCAGCCATGATCCGCACACGTGCATGACTTCAGTAATTAATATTTACTTTTGACCGAATCTAAAGTTCATCATCATGGCGATTGTTGATTTGTTAATGCCGAAAATGGGTGAGAGCATTATGGAAGCCACCATTCTCAAGTGGCATAAGAAGCCCGGCGATTCGGTTAAACAGGATGAATCTTTATTGGATATAGCAACAGATAAAGTGGACACCGAAGTTCCATCCATTGCGGCGGGAACCCTGGAAGAAATCCTTTATCAGGTAAACGATGTGGTTCCGGTGGGTGCAGTTATCGCCAGGATAAAAACGGATGTTGCAGAACCTGTAAGAGAAGAACAGCAGACAATTACGCCGGTAAAACCGCACCAAGAAGGGGTTACTACAGAAAAACCGGATAGCCCGTATGTCAGTCCCGCGCCGCAGTCACAGGAAACTGCATATTCTTCCGGCACATCTTCTCCGGATGCAGGCAATTCAGAGACGAATGGTAACAGCAACCGCTTCTATTCGCCACTGGTATTAAATATTGCTGGTAATGAAGGAATACCTCCAAGTGAGCTCGAGAGGATTCCGGGAACCGGCAATGAAGGCAGGGTTACGAAGAAGGATATCCTTCAGTATGTTTCTCACCGGAAAGAGGGGAACGGATCTTATGCCGGATCAGGCGCAGAAGAAACAGGCACGTCTTTCGACCAAAAATCCTTTGCAGGTTCTCCTCTTACATCGTCAGCAAATGCCGGAGAAACTGCGGAATATCAGGTCAATGGGAATGTGGAGATACGGGAAATGGATCGCATGCGAAAACTCATTGCAGAACACATGGTGAGGAGCAAGCAAACCAGTCCGCATGTTACCAGCTTTTCCGAAGCGGATGTAACCAACCTGGTATTATGGCGGGAAAAAGAAAAAGCGGATTTCGAAACCAGGGAAGGAACGAAACTTACGCTCACGCCTTTATTCATTGAAGCTGTCGTTAAGTGCATTAAAAAATATCCGCTGATCAACAGCTCACTGCAGGGAGATAAGATCATTATCAGAAAAGATATCAATATCGGCATGGCGACGGCGCTGCCTTCCGGTAGCCTGATCGTGCCGGTGATCAAAAATGCCGACAATTTCAACCGTGTCGGTCTTGCTCGTCAGGTGAATGCCCTGGCCGGTCAGGCCCGCAATAATAAACTCAAACCTGAAGACATACAGGAGGGCACGTTTACCATTACCAATGTAGGCGTATTCGGGAGCCTCATGGGAACGCCGATCATTAATCAGCCACAGGTGGCCATCCTGGCCGTCGGCGCGATCAAGAAGCGTGCGGTTGTGATTGAAACCGAACAGGGCGATTCCATCGGTATCCGTCACATGATGTACCTCTCGATGAGCTACGACCACAGGATCATCGACGGCAGCCTGGGGGCTAGTTTTCTCACTGCAGTTGCTAAGGAGCTTGAGGGATTTACTCCTTGAATATTATTGTTGACAGTTGACCCAAAGGCTTCCTTGAACATAACAAATTCCCATCCTCATCGTTCTATATTATCGATAGTTGTCGTAAATTCAATTACTTACTAAACCCAAAACGATGAAAACGCTATCCGAAACCTGGTTTGCCGATGGGTACATAGATTTCGAACTGAAAAAATATACGCTGCTTGCCTACCTGCAGGAAATCAATCAGCAATTCAAAGAAAACAAACTCTATCCGCAGCTGGCTGAAGTGATTTTTCACTATAATAATATTGTGGCTTTCCGCGAGAATAAAAAATTCCTTCAGGAACAATTTCCTAAAAAATTATCGGGCCTTCAAATTGAAAGACTCCAAGTGTTATATGAACAAATGATCCAGGACGATGAGTTGATGCAGGAACTTGAAGAGATCATTGACTATTCCGCCACGCATATGAAAACGGCGATAACCAATGGTACAGAGATCTATGAATTTGTGGAAGAAAAACTTACCATTCAGCCAGTGGGCATCATGCCGCTCAACAGCAAGGAAGGATATTTTCTGTTGAGTGAAGGAACTTCCCCTGCCACCCGTGTTTACAGTTACCGGATCAGCTTCTTTGAAAAGCATGATGAAAAATACAGGAGCATGCGAACGGAATATATTGACAGCTGGCAACGGAGCATCAGCAATACTTATGAGCGTATCAAAGCTGAACTCCTCAACCGGAATTCAGGCCTCGCCCATCCTGCCGTTTATTCCATCGAGACAAATCTCAAGTTTCCGCTTGACGAGACCCTATTGCCCGTGGCCAAGCGAAGCCTGGTCCGCTATATCTCCACGAGGGCTGCATGAGTTTTACATTGGGACTGCTTTAAGTGTTACAAAAATTCTAGCTTTCTTCAACCGGATACCTTTCGCAAAATCTGCCTCAACCTTACCATCTGCAGAACAATGGCCGTAACAATCAATGCGAGACCATAATAAAACCCGGGGCTCACAGATTTGTCTTCACGGAACATAAGAAAAGCCAGTGCAATCCCGTAAATGGGCTCGAGATTGTAGGTAAGATTAACCGTAAATGCCGGAATCTTTTGCAGGGCACGCATCGAAAGCGTATAAGCCAGCACGGTACAGGCCAATGCGAGCACAAGCAGCCAGAGCCAGTCGGCCATAGAAGGAAATAAAGTGGCGGAGGGAAACAGATGCTGGTAAAAAGGAAGAATCAAACTCAGAAATAAAAGACCGCCACTTAGTTGATAACGGGTTGCCGATTCCACATCCATGGTTTGCAATAAACCGCGGTTCAACACAGGAAATATACTCGCAAAAAATGCGGAGATCAGGGAAATGATGATACCGGTTTTATAATGCGGATCGAAATGAAATACAATGCTGATGCCGAAGATCACAAGCAATCCGAGTAAGATCTCAATCAGGTCAAAACGCTTTCGTAAAAGAAGGGGTTCGAGAATAGCGGTAAAGAAACCAATAGCGGAAAAGCAAACCAGCGCCGTGGAAACCGTGCCATATTTTACCCCTGCATAAAACGTCACCCAGTGTAAAACCAGAATGCACCCGATACCTGCAGCCTTTAACTTTTGTAAACGGGAAGCAAGATGCAATTTCTTCTTAAACGCATACAGGATCCATAGTGCGGCACAAGTGATGATCAGCCGGTACCAGACCAGTAACGCTTCGTTCAAACTGATCAGCCTTCCCAAAACGCCGGTAAAGCCCGCGAGAAAAACCGCAATATGTAGTTGGATGAACGCTTTCTTCATGAAGAAAGCAAAGAAAGATTATTTTCCTTCCACTGCCATGCTTCGGCTGAAGTGATTTATAGAGGAATCCGTGTTCTTCACGCGCTTGCGATAGCTCTTAAACATGGAATTCCAGCGCAGTTTCAGAACGCCTAATATCCCTTCCTTAACAATTCCCTTGTTCATTTTGGAAACACCGAACTTACGGTCTTCAAAAACGATCGGAACTTCTTTTATCTTAAAGCCCAGCTTCCATGCGGCAAACTTCATCTCGATCTGGAAAGCATAACCGGCAAAATGAATCTCATCCAGGTTGATGGTCTGTAAAACATCAGTAGTGTAACACATAAATCCTGCGGTAGGATCCCGGATGGGCATCCAGGTAATGAGACGGGTATAAATGGAGGCTCCCTTAGAGAGAATGACCCGCTCCCGTGGCCAGTTTACGTTGCCCCCACCCTGAACATAGCGCGAACCTATGGCTACATCCGCACCATTGTATTTACAAGCTTCATATAAATGCTGGAGGTCCTTTGGATTGTGGGAGAAATCGGCATCCATTTCAAAGATATACCGGTATCCTTTTTCAACCGCCCACTTAAAGCCATGAATATAGGCGGTTCCCAGGCCTAGTTTACCCTTTCTTTCTTCGAGGAATAATTTGTTGGGATATTTTTGCTGAAGCCGGCGGACAATCTCTGCCGTCCCGTCTGGAGAACTGTCATCAATCACAAGGATATGGTAACCCTGGTTGAGGCCAAATACCGCATTTACAATAGCGGAAATGTTTTCTTTCTCGTTATAAGTTGGTATGACGGCAATCTTTTCCACTAAGGAATATTGATCTGTAAAATTAGTTCATTTATTTCTTTTGCAGAACCACCTGATGAAAACTTAACTAACTGTTTTATCCTTTTTCAGCAAAGCCCTGTTGAAAATCTCGGTTAGCTTTTGTTTGGTGTGCAATGGAAAATCCCCTTTCATCATCCAGTCGTAGTACTGGGGTTCATTCTTTAATACATCTGCTACTGCTCTGCCTTTATGTTTTCCGAAGTTAAAGATTTCAATCCCATTTTCCATAGAAAACCTTCTTGCGAAGTCCACAACCTGGTCATCTCCTGTGAATTTAATGATACTATCCACATCTGCTCCCAATTGTGGATAACGCTCAATCTGGGCTTGCAGAACTTCCAGGGTCGCCTCTGCATCTGCCTCGGCGCCATGCGCACCGTCATGGATCTTATCACAATAAAAGCGATAAGCGGCAGTAAGCGTCCTTTGCTCCATGAGGTGAAAAACCCTTTGCACGTCTACAAGTTTTCTTCCCTTCATATCAAAGTCAATGCCTATGCGAAGAAACTCCTCAACCAGCAGCGGAATATCAAAACGGTTCGAATTGTATCCTGCCAGGTCGCTGTTATCCAGAAATTGCTTCAGTTCATTGGCGGACTGGCGGAATGTAGGGGCATCTTTAATTTGTTCATCCGTTATACCATGAATATCGCTTGCCTGCTTCGGAATGGGCATTTCAGGGTGAATGAGCTTATGCTTTACGGACTTGCTCCCATCCGGCATCAATTTTACGATGGCAATCTCGACAATCCGGTCCGTTGCAAGGTTAGTTCCCGTGGTTTCAAGGTCAATGACTGCCAGGGGTCTGGTTAATTGTAACATGAATCTTTATGGGTTATGCAGTAATTTCTCCAGCAAATGTAGCGATATCCAATCCATCAAAATTGCCCGAACTCATCAGCAGCAAATTAGTGTTTTCGTATGATTGTGCGCTTAACCAGTGCGACAATTCCTGTGCCGAAGTGATAATTTGCAGTCCCTCTTTGCTGAATCCTTTCCTGGTCAGTTCCGGATCAAGCGGAGGTAATCGCTTGAGTTCCAGGGCATGTGCGGAATAATACAAAAGTGCCTTATCAGCAGGATCCAGAGCTCCCCTATATTCCGGCATAAATGCGGCCTGAAGACTACTGTAAGTATGCAATTCGAGCACGGCAATCAGCCGCCTCTCAGGGAACTGCTCCTTCATGGCGGCAATGGTTGCCTTTACCTTAGACGGGGCATGGGCAAAATCACGGTATACCCTGGTATTTCCTTTTTCTGCCAGCAGTTCGAGCCGCTTTGAAGCACCTGAAAATCCGGCAATCTGTTGGAGAAAATCAGGGCCGCTTATGCCCAATTCCCGGCAAACCAGCCAGGCAGCGTGCAGGTTTAAGAGGTTATGGGTGCCGAATACCCTAAGATCCTGTGAAATGCCTTCCAATACCACC